>ENA-ORNK01000168-ORNK01000168.1-human-gut-metagenome-genome-assembly--contig:-NODE-168-length-99055-cov-15.092788_pt1 | contig 99055 bp, 95 predicted proteins | sample MGYA00242115_ERZ509022 | MGnify/ENA primary metagenome ERZ509022 (study PRJEB26280, sample SAMEA2338690) | human gut metagenome | biome: human gut; feature: human-associated habitat; material: faeces...
TTCCACGGCCGCAGCCGCAGGCCGTCGTAGAGGAAAAATGCGTACCGGCAAGACGCGAAGCGGTCGATGCGGGAGGCCGAGAGCGCGATCTCCGCGCCGTACAGGCCGCGCACCGCTTTTTCTCCCAGCGGTGCAAAATCATAGCCGCCGCGCCGTCTGAGCGTCTCCATCGCCTCGCGCAGCGCCGGCATTTCCGGCTCCGTCTCCGGCGGCGTCTGCAAAAGCTGCGCCGCAGCCGAGGCCGCGTCCGCCGCAAACGGCGTCTGATCGTCGGTGCTCACGGGGCTGTCCGGCGAAAGCCGCCGCGTCCGGTCAAACAGGAACGACGGCTGCGCTCCGGAGCAGCAGAGCGTACAGCTTTCCTCCGCCGCGCTGAGCGCCGCGTAGATCCAACCCAGCTCCCGATCCAGCTTTTCTTCCTGCGCCGGGGCCAGACTCAGCCCCATCGCAAGCAGCCGCTGCCGCTCCTCGTCCGTAAAAATGCCGAGCGCCGGGGCAAAGGCAGGGAGCCTTCCCTCCTCCGCGCCAAGAACGATCAGATGGCGCGTCCGGACACTCCGGAATGCCTCGATCCCGCCGACCTGCACCTGATCGACCGAGGCCGGGATGGAGCCGACCTGATACTGCCCCAGCAGCATCCGGAACACATCGGTGAACTGCTGCGGCTGCATCACGCACGCGCCCAGCACCTGATCCATCTGCTCCATCGCGCCGATCAGGATATCGTAGAGCTGGCGCGTCTGCTGCGCCGACTGCGCCTCACCCGCCTGCTCCAGCTCTGCCGCTTGCGCGTCGATCCGATCCGCAAGCGTGATCCGGTCGAGGAATTCATCGAGCCGCCGGAGCATCTGCCCCACGTTCTGCGCCGTGCGCCATCCTCTTTTCAGCTCCGCCAGCGGCGCGACCGCCGCCGCGCGCCACTGCTCCAGCTGTTCCAGCTCCGCGCGGCTCCGGTCGTCCCACGCCGCGCCGTAGCCCGCCGGATGCATCGTCCAGCTCTCCTCCCACTGTGCGCCGTGGATGTTCCAGACATAGGCGTAGCGCTCCAGCCGGTCGCAGGCGTCCTGCTCCAGCGTGCCGAGGCCCGATTTGAGGAACGTCAGCACCGGCTCGTAGTCATATCGTTCCACCGCCTCCATCGCAGCCAGCAGCGCCGCGAAAGCCGGTTCCCGCAAATCTCATGATTGCCCGCGAAATACGCCGGAAGCCCCGCGCGCGCAAAAAGCGTCCGCAGCGCAGGCGCATAGGCCGCGCGGTCGGTATAGGCCACGGCAAGCTCACGGCAGCGGCAGCCGCCTTCCAGAAGCCGCCGGACGCTCCAAAGCGCAAATTCGCATTCCTTTTCCGCAGAAGCCGCCTGATGCAGCCGAAGCCGCGCTCCGGCGTTTTCGATCGGCTCCGCCTGCACGGCAAAAAGCCCTTCGAGCCAGCGGCCAAGCTCCGGCGCGCGCTGCGCCGCCGTCTCCGGCCTGCACGTCTCCATCGGGACGTTCCATCGCGCCGTCTCCTTTTTGAGCCAGCGCAGCGTCTCGCCTGCCGCACGGAAAACGGCCTTTCCGCTTCCGTCCGTGGTCAACGCAAGCACCACCTCCGGCGACCGCCGCAGCAGCTCCGAAAGGATCTGACGCTCCACCGCCGTAAAATCCGCAAAGCCGTCGAGATAGAAAATGTGCTCCGAGGCAAAATCCGTCTCCTGCAGGAGCGTCTGCGCCCTTTGAAGCCGTGTGACCGGGTCCTGCCGTCCGCTTTTGCAGACGGACAGGTAGCTTTCATACAGGATCGCCAGCTCCTCCAGCTTCTGCGCGAACTGCCCGCTCACACTGCGGGCCGCCTCCCGCAGCGCCTCCGGCGCAAGGCAGCAGCTCAAAAACTCCTCCATCGCCGCGCCGAGGCGCTGCAAGAACTCCGGCTTCGTGCTCACAGCGGCATAATACTTGAGCTGTGGGCGTACCTGCTCCGCCGCCAGATAGACGCTGAGCAGCCGTCCGCCCTTGTCCAGATATTCCTCGCAGACGCCGCCGTAGATGGAAAACAGGCGGCTTGCCAGCCGCGTGAAGCTCAGCACCTCGGCGTACCGGCTGATCGTGCCGCCGCCCGTGCGGCAGAGCGCACGCTCCGCCGTATGGGAATACTGCTCCGGCACGATCAGAATTTGGCCCGAAACGCCTTCCCCGGCGCGGACGCAGATGCGCCCGATGAGCGCCTCCGACGTGCGCAGCCGATCCGTGTCCAGCATGATCCGCAGCATATCGCTACCTCCCCTTGCATCCTCGACGCCTGCGCAGCGCGGCCTTCGCGTCCGCCGCAGGCTTTTGTCTCATTATAGCATAAATGTGCGCATAAAAAAACGGGCACTTTCGTGCCCGCTGCTTTGCAATATTCTTCGTCTAACATTCAGCGCCCAGTTTCCTTTTCATACCGCAGCGTTTCGAGCCACTGCGTCGAATAGTTGACGAAAGCCGCCGTCTTTGGAATATCAAAATCAGGGCTTCGGAACGCAAGCGAGATCGTACCTGCGATCGTCGGCGTAATATGCACAATTGAGATTTCCGGCTTTCTGTATGCAACTGCGATCCGTTCGGAAAGAAGCCCGATTCCGAAATTACTGGCCGCCAGCTCGATGATCGTAGCAATATTGGTACACTGTCCGACAATGTTCGGCTTGAAGCCCGCAAGCTCACACGCCTGCATACACTCCTTGCAGATGATGGAGCCCTGCGCCGGCAAAATGAACCGTTCGCTCTTTGCGTCTGACAGGGAGACCACCTTCTGCCCGGAAAACCGGTGCAGAGAGCTGACGACCATGACGACCTCGTCGTTTGCAAGCGTTCTGTGGCTGATGTTGTCGATTGGCCCATACATCTGCACAAGCGCTACATCGACCTGTGAGCGCTGAAGCATCCGAAACAGCTCAATGCTGTCCGCCTCGTAAAGCTCGATCTGAATCTGCGGATACTGCTTGTAGAAGCTGTCGATCAGGTCGATCAGATTGTAGTACGCAATCGTGTTGCAGGCGCCCACCATCAGCCGTTCCTGCTCAATATCCTGATACTTCTGCATATTCTCCCATGCCGTATGATATTCCTGCTGTATCCGGAGCGCGTGTTGAAGAAATTCCTGTCCGGGCGTCGTCAGATAGACATAACGTGTCGAGCGGTCGAACAGTTTAACGCCCAGCTCCTGTTCCACCTTTGCAATGATCTGCGACAGTGCGGGCTGCGAAATGTGCTTGCTCTCCGACGCCTTTGTAAAGCTGCGGTACTGTGCAACCGCAAGCACGCATTCGAGCTGAAACATATCCATTTGCTATCGCTCCTTATCTCGTAATCGCTCCAATAGCTGCAACGCCGTATTCTCTGCGTTGGGGTCTTCTCTGGCATACAGCAGAAGGATGTCCAGCAGCTGCGGATGGATCGGTACGCCGGTCAGCTCCTTTGCAAAGGACATTGCAGCGATCTCGCTTACCGTGCGCAGCGTTTTTCTTCGAATATAGCTTCCGAATTTGAAAACCGGCACGCGCAGCTCCGCTGCGGTCAGCTCCGGTCTTTTCAGCTCCAGCACATGATACAGCTCATGCGCCAGAACCAGCCGCCGCACAATCGGTTTTTCTGCCGGAAGCAGCTTTTCATATACGGATACCGCCGCGATATTTTCTTCATACAGCACGATCCGATCCGGCTCCTGAAACTGCGCCAGAAAATACAGGCCGCAGCCGTCGTTCCGAGCTGCTCCGACGATCTGCACGCCGCAGCCTTCCAACAGGCTCTCCGGCGCCGCGCAGCTTCCTTCTGAGGAAAGCCGTTCTGCCGCCTTCACACCGGCATTCTGCGCATATGCAATTGCTTCGGCGCGTTCCTCCGTGCGCATCCTCGGATACAGGGGGTCGCGGCGGAGCGCATAATCGCCCCACTGCCTGTCCGTCAAAAGAAGCAGCTGTTTCAGTATTTCCGGCCTGATTGCATTTCTTTCATTCATATCTCTAATAAATGTCTCATTTTCCCCAAATTTCTGCTACAATACAGTCATTCAAACAACAGGAGTGCATCAGCCTATGAAGCTGCTCAGCGCGATTCCGCTTTCCTCCGCTCTGCGTGAGCGCCTGCTCGCGGCAGACCCCGAATTGAACATCCGCGTCAAGCAAACGCCGTGGACACAGGCAGATCTTGAAGGCGTCGCCTTTGCCATCGGCTATCCGGAGCCTGCTCTTTTGGCAGACGCTGCCTCGCTGGAATTGCTCCAGCTGACTGCCTCCGGCTCCGAGCCGTATGCCGCCGCGCCAAAGCGCATCCGGATCGCAGGCGCTGCCGGAGCATATGGCGAGCTTGTCAGCGAGTATTTGTTAGCCGCGCTTCTTGCATTCTATCACAATCTGCATCTGCACCGCAATCATCAGCTCCGCCATATTTGGGCCAGCCCGCAGCCGGTTTCCACCCTGCGCGGGAAAAACATTCTGATCCTCGGCGGCGGCGATATCGGCTGCTGCTTTGCGCGCCGTATCCGTTCGCAAAATGCCCGTGCCATCGGCGTGATCCGTTCGCGCTGCATCTCTGCGCATGCCTTCGACCGGCTGTGTACGCTGGACGAGCTGGACGAGCTTCTGCCGCAAGCGGACGCCGTCGCGCTCTGTATCCCGGGAACGCCGGAAAACCGGCATCTCTTTGACCTGAGACGTCTGCGTATGATGAAGCCCGGCTCCGTCCTGCTCAACGCCGGACGCGGGAGTCTGGTCGATACCGAAGCGCTCTGTACCGTGCTGCGGGAGGGGCCGCTTGGCGGCGCAGTTCTGGACGTGGTCGAGCCGGAGCCGCTGCCGCCGGAGCATCCGCTATGGGATTTCGAAAACGTGATCCTGACACCGCACGATGCGGGAAATTTCCGTGCCATGCCGGAAGCGCTTTCTGATACGATTGCGGAGATCGCCTGTCAGAATTTCATCCGCTTTCTGCATGCACAGCCTCTTATCAACGCCATTTCCCAAGGGAAGCTCTGATTCGATCCGCTGCGTTCAGGCTGATCCATCGGCACTTCCCGGATACTCTTCTTCTCACCACAGGCAGGAGCGCACAGATTTTTCTGTGCGCTCCTGTCGTTCTTATGCGCCCGTTGTTTCCACAAACTCAACCAGAATTCCGGCGCCGGCTCTCGGCCGGAGGAAATTGACAAGGATCGGCCCTGCGCCCTTGACCGCCGCAGGCTCCAGCATGTCCAGTCCCCGCGCCTCAAATTCCGCTCTTGTCTTTTCAACGTCCTCAACGCAGAACGCAATGTGATGAAGGCCGCCCTTTCCGCCATTGTACTCCCTCAGGACGCCGCCGTCTGGAACGATCAGCTCCAGCGTGGTTCCATCCAGCTTTGTAAAAATGCACATGGCATGGTATTCCGGAACATACTCCCTGTAGTCCTCCGTCAGTCCAAAAACCTGCATGAAGCGTTCTACCCGTTCCGGCTCATTCATCACGATGCCGACATGGTGCAGTCTGTTCAGTTCCATAGCCGCCTCCTTATGTGTAGTCGTAAAAGCCCTTCCCGCTCTTGCGTCCAAGCTGTCCGGCATAGACCATCTTTTGCAGCAGCGGACACGGACGGTATTTGCAGTCATTGAAGCCAAGATACAGCTGCGTCATCGTCGCAAGCACCGTGTCCAGTCCGGCATAGTCCGCCAGCTCCAGCGGGCCCATGGGCAGATTTCCGCCAAGCTTCATAGCCGTGTCGATATCCTTCGGATTGCCGCCCTCCATGACCATATAGGCCGCCTCGTTCCACATCGGCACCAACAGGCGATTGACCGTAAAGCCCGGCGTGTCCGGTGCAGGAATCGGCGTCTTTCCAATGGATTGGGCAAACGCCATGCAGCGCTCCTTCACAGAATCGCTCGTACACAGGCCGGGAATCACCTCAATCAGCTTCATGACCGAGGCCGGAACAAAAAAGTGCATACCGATCACGCGGGAAGCATCGCGCAATACGCTTGCGATTCTCGTAATGGAGATCGTTGAGGTATTGGTCGCCAGAATCGTATCCGGGTCACAGGCCGCTTCCAGCCGCCGGAATACCGACTGCTTGATCTCAACATTCTCCGGCACCGCCTCGATCACAAGCTCCGCATGCGCGCCCTCCTCATAGGCGCAGCCCGTCCGCAGTCTCGGCAGGATTTGGGCCATCTGCTCCTCCGTCAGCTTTCCCTTCTCCACCTTGCGTTTCAGATAATGTTCGATTTTTTCCTTTCCCTTTTCGGCAAGCTCCTTTGTCGCGTCCACAAGCAGCACATCCGCGCCGCCCTCCATGCACGCCTGCGCGATACCGCTTCCCATGATGCCCGCGCCGACGACCATTACATTCTTGATTTCCATACCGTATCCTTTCGCCTCATTCTTTTTCCGTTTCGTTTCTCAGGATATCCCTCAGACCGAAGGGGGCCGGTTTATAAAGCCGCGGATCCATTCTGCGAAGCTCCGGCGCGACCATCGGCGCAAAATCCATATTGGCAAGCACATCCCGCTCCAGATCGATTCCCGGTGCAAGCTCCGTAAGCAGCCAGCCGTTTTCCGTCAGACGGAAAACCGCACGCTCCGTGACCACGACGACCCTCTGCTTCCTCTGCACAGCCAGCTGGCCGTTGAACGACACCTGAGAAACCCGTTCCACAAATTTTCGGATTTTCCCCTCCGCATAAATCTGAACGCCGCCTTCCCCGATCTCACAATCCAGTCCCTTCGCCGTAAAGGTCGTGCAGAACACGACGCATCCGGCATTGCTGGTGATATCGATGAAGCCGCCCGCGCCCGCGACCTGCTTTCCCATTTTTGTCGAGTTGACGTTTCCGAACCGGTCGATCTCGCCGACGCCCATGAAGCAGACGTCCACGCCTCGCCCGTCGTAAAAATCAAACTGCTGCTCATGCGGGATGATCGCCGTGCAGTTCTTGCCGACGCCGAAATCCGCTCCGCCCAGCGCAACGCCGCCATAGATCCCGGATTCCACGGTCGGGACTGCAAAACCGTTCAGCCCCTCCTGCTCCAGAATCACGCCAATGGTGTCGTTGGGGATTCCGATGCCCATATTGATTACGTCGTCCTCGTGCAGCTCCATGGCTGCGCGCCGGCCGATCAGGAATCGGATATCCGGACTCCCGGCCGAGGCGGCAGCCCCGGAATGCGCCGAAAGCTCCTCTTTGCCATCTCCGCAGACGGCCGGCGAATAGACAATGCTGCTGCACTGCCGGTGATCCTTCTCCGGGTCGGTACACGGAACGGCAATATCGATAAAAACGCCCGGAACCACAACGCGCTGCGGATGAATGCTTCCGTTTTTTACAAAGCGCTTGACCTGCGCGATCACCCGTCCGCCGTTGCGCTTTACAGCAAGCGCCGCCGTCAGAAGCTCAAGCTTGACGCCCTCTTCCTCCACGGAGAGATTTCCGTCCTCGTCCATGCTCGTCCCGCGGATCAATGCCACGTCCGGCAGAATGGGCTTGTAGTGCAGGTATTCTTCGCCGCCCAGCATAACGACTTCGTAGATATCCTCCCGCTGGCGCGCCTTTTCGTTCATCTTTCCGCCTTCCATGCGCGGATCTATGAACGTTCCCAGACCAACCTTTGTGACGTTTCCGTACTCTCCGCAGGCCATACTGCGCAGCAGATGCGTCATCTGGCCCTGCGGGATATTGTAAGCGCAGATCTCATTGTCCGCGATACAGCGCATCCACTTCGGCGCCAAGCCCCAATGGCTCCCGATCATTCGATCTACCATTCCCGGATGCGCGAGATGCTCGATGCCGCCGACCCGGTCGCTCTGTGACGAGGAATGCATCAGCGTCAATCCGTTTGGATGTCCCGTCTGTAAAAAGGACTCCTCCATAGCGGTTAGAACAGCCTCCGAATTTGCCGCAAGCAGCATTCCCGTGTTGACGATCACGTCTCCATCGCGAATATGGCCGCAGGCCTCCCGCGCCGTCATGATTACAGGCTTTTTCATCACGTTCTCCTTATCCGTGGGTTTCGTTTTCGCCGCAAAGCTCAAACAGAACGGCAAGTCCCTGTCCTCCGCCGATGCAAAGCGACGCAATTCCATAGCGCACATGGCGGCGCGTCATTTCATTCATCAGCTTAATCGTAATCATTGCTCCGGTGCAGCCGATCGGATGTCCGATTGAAATGCCGCTGCCGTTCACATTGACCGTATCCATATCCAGTCCGAGCTCCCGGATGCAGACAAGGGCCTGCGCCGCGAACGCTTCGTTCAGCTCATACAGGCCGACATCCGCCGCGCTCAGTCCGGTCTTTTTCAGCAGCTTTCTGATCGCCGGGATGGGTCCCGTACCCATATAAGCAGGATCCACGCCCGCGACTGCCGCATCCACAAAGCGAACAATGGGCCGCAGGCCACGCGCAAGCGCGTCCTCTCTGCGCATCATCACGACCGCCGCGCCACCGTCGTTGATCCCGGAGGAATTTCCCGCCGTGACCGTACCGTTTTCCTTAAATGCCGGACGCAGCTTGGACAGCGCCTCCACGGAGGAATCCTCGCGGATGAATTCGTCGCTGTCAAAAATCGCCGTCTGCTTCTTCCCGACCTTGACCTCGACCGGAACGATCTCGTCCCGGAACCGTCCCGCCGCCCGGGCTGCTGCCGCGCGCTTCTGACTCTGTACCGCATACGCATCCTGATCGGCGCGGGTGATTCCGTAGCGCTCGGCAATGTTTTCTGCGGTAATGCCCATCTGATACCCCTGGAATGGATCGGCAAGCGCCGTCAGGAGGCCGTCCTCCAGCTTGCCGTTGCTCAGACGATAGCCGAATCTGGCATGGCGCAGATAGAACGGAATATTCGTCATGCTTTCCGCGCCGCCCGCCACTACACGCGCGGCAAAGCCGCATTCGATCTCCATAGCTGCCGTCACGATTGCCTGCAAGCCGGACGAGCACAGGCGGTTTACCGTCTGCGCGCCGGCTTCATACGGAATCCCCGCCTTAACAGAGCAGAGCCGCGCCATAAACGCATTCTCCGCAGCCGTTCCGACGCAGCCCATGACCACCTCGTCGATCTGATCCGGCGCAAGCTGCGCCCGCTCCAAAGCGGCCCTGATCGCAATTGCGCCGAGGTCCGACGCCTCAAAGTCCTTCAGAGAACCGCCGAATTTACCGATCGCCGTTCTGGCGCCGGAAACAATAACAATCTGATCCTTCATTTGTATAAGCCCTTTCTTTCAGAATCGCGGCCTCACAGCACCATGCCGCCGCCGACGTTCAAAACCTCTGCCGTGATATACGCCGCATCGTCCGAGGCAAGGAATGCCGCCGCCCTTCCGATATCCTCCGGCTTTCCGACATAGCCCATCGGGATTTTGGAAACCATGATATCCCAGACCTTTTCCGGCACGCCCCGCGTCATGTCCGTCTCAATAAAGCCGGGGCATATCGCGTTGCAGGTAACGCCCTTTTTCGCGCCCTCCTTGGCCGTCGTTTTCGTCAGGCCGATCACACCGGCCTTTGCCGCCGCATAGTTGGCCTGACCGATATTTCCCTGCCATCCGGCGGACGAAATATTGATGATCCTTCCATAGCCCTGCTCCCGCATATAGCAGAACGCAGCCTGCGTGCAGTTGAACACACCCGTCAGATTGACGCTGATGACGCTGTCCCACTGCTCCATCGTCATTTTGTGGAGCATGGCATCCCGGTTGATACCGGCGTTGTTGACCAGAATATGCAGCGCGCCAAAGCGCTCCACCGCAGTCTCGACCAGCCTCTGCGCATCGCTCCGGCTGCTTACATTCATTGCGAGGTGCGTAGCCTCCGCTCCCTCCGCACGCAGCTTCTCCGCCGCCTGTGCCGTCGCGTCCTCGTTCATATCGGCGATCAGCACCCTTGCTCCCTCCGCACACAAAACGCGGGCGATTCCGAAGCCGATCCCTCGCGCGGAGCCGGTAACGATCGCAGCCTTTCCATCCAATCTGCCCATTGCCGTTCCTCACTGCTGTGCCAGTACTTTTTTGACAAAGTACATGACGGTTTCATCCGGCACCATCGCCTTGGTGATGAAGGCCTCCTGCTTGACCATTTTCAGGATCTGATCCACCTGCTCCTTATCCGCAGACAGGCCATGCCGCTTCAGGAACAGATTGATCGATGACGCGCCGCTGTTCTTTCCGTAGGCCGTGATCTCTCCGCCCTCGCGGCCGATCAGCTCCGGCAGGATCGTTCCGTTGCTCGGATGCGGCTCCCGGTCGCCAAGCTTCAGGGACAGATGCGTCGCAACGCCGGATTCGATCGTATAGTTCATAACGCCCAGCACCGGCTTCTTGGGATGGATCGGCACCTTGCTGACCTCGGCGATCATTCTCGAAGCGCGGTCGATCTTCGTCAGATCCAGACCGGTATGGATTCCCTTCAGCACCTCCAGGCACAGGCCGATTTCCTCTGTCGCCACATTGCCGGTGCGTTCGCCGAGGCCGTTCATCGCCGCGTGAACCACACGCGCGCCGCCCCGGATCGCGGCCAATGCGCAGGCATTGCCGAGGTTAAAGTCGTTGTGTCCATGGAACTCCAGCTCCAGCTGCGGATACCACTGATGGAACCGGCGGAACATTTCCTCCACAGCCTCCGGCAGCGTCGAGCCGACCGTGTCCACGATTGTCAGGCCGTCCAGCTCCGTTTCGTTGAGGATGGCCTCCACCAGCCAGTGTGTAAACTCGATGGGCGTGCGGAACCAGTCCCATCCCATAAATACGGTGCGAAGCCCGCTCTGCTTGGCGGAGCGGATTGCGTTCACCATCCGGCTCACCAGCTTTTCCGGGGTCAGGTCATAGCCGTATTTGCATTTCAGCGGGTTGACGCAGTGCTCGATCACGATGCCGTCCGCACCGCTGTCAAGCACCAGTCTGACGTCCTTCTCCGTAGCTCTGGCAAATCCGTATACCTTGGATTTGAGTCCGGCGTGCGCGATGCGCGTCAGACTTCTCGCCACAACGTCGGACACGGCGGGCATACCCGCCTCAATCCGTGTAACGCCCAGCTCATCGAGCGTTTTTGCGATCTCGACACGCTCATCCTCCAGAAAGGTAACGCCGGGAGACTGCTCGCCGTCGCGCAGCGTCACGTCGTGAATGCCGACAAACTCCGGGTCGGCGGACGTATCTACCAGCTCCTTATTGTGCATGGAGACCCAATAGCAGTTTTCCTTGTAAAAATCCGTTCCCCGAACGGGATAATCCGGTATTTCGTCATGCAGCATTTTTACCTGTTCGTTCATATTACAACCTCACACACAAAATCAGGGAGGCCAGCCGGATCACTCCCGCCGGCCTCCTTCTTTTTTTATTGGATTCCAAGAAGCTTCGCCGGATTTTTGCGGATCATCGTCGTGATCTCCTCATCCGTAAAGCCCTGCTCGATCAGCCAGCGGATCACCATGCGCATACCCTCCACCGGCGTCGGAACGAGTGAAATACCGAAGTCTGTGCTGCACAGGCACTTGTTCGGGCCAAAGAAACGGATATACTCCGCCATTTCCGCGCCTGTCATGCGGTAAGCCTCCGGCGTCGCCTCCAGCTGATTCATATAGGTGAATTCCACGATGCCGCCGAGATCCGTGATTTTCTTGAGCGCCTCCTTGTCCATCGTCGTGAACATCGGCAGATGCGTAAATACGATCTTTGTCACGCCGACCTCAATGGCGTACTTTGTAATGGCATAGGTCTCGTCATAGTCGCAGTGACCGGTTGCAAGGATGATGTCCGCATCCGCGATCATCTTGATGCAGGTCTTGACCTCTTCCTTCAGCTCACCGTTTTCATCCAGCACAACGATCGGCTTTTCCGTCATCGGCGGAACGCGCGTCGGGACAAATTCCTCCGGACGGCGGTTTGCCTTGGTGAACAGCTCGATATGCTTGCGCTCGGAGATGGTCGGGAACCAGACCAGCTTGATGCCGAGCTTGATCGCCGCATCCAGTGCAAAGGGATTGACGCCGCCGACGGAATTGTTCAGGCAGATCGCGCCAAAGGACTCGAAATCCCCGGCATTCGGCAGATGATGATTCGCCAGATAGGTATGCGCTGCGGTCGGAATGTGATGATCCTTCAGGACAATGCCCCGCATACCGGCTGCCGCGGCCTGCTCCGCAAATTCCCAGCTGTCGCCGCTGCGCGACATGAGCGAGGGGCCGGGATGGACATGCATATCAATGGAACCCTGCAGCAAACGTTCAACTCTATCCATAGCTCTGCGTCCTCCTCTTATTGATCCGTCTTGAAAGCGTTTCTCAGGAATTCGACGTAACCGGCTCCCCGCGCAGGGCTGGAGAAATTCACCTGAAGCGTCGGCTCGACCAGTGTGCCCTCATGAGGCACATCCGGCGGGATCACGCAGATCCAGCCCGGCCCGCAGACCTCACTCTGGCCCTCTACGCTCATAACCGTGCGTCCGGCGAGATAGGTATTGATCTGCTCATAGGGGTGATGATGCTCCGCCTCCTGCTGATCCTCGCAGACATTCAGGAGCGCCGCCGTCATATTGGAAACGTCATACGGAGCAATGCTGCACGTCTTGGTGATCTGAATATTCCCGTCCTCCATGTGGATAAACGCCGGGATCTCCGATGCAGGCGCCGGGACATGCTCCTCGCCCTTGGGCAGGTCGCCCATGTGCGAACGCTCACCCTTGAGATACTTTTCGTAAAGATCGTCCCGATGCGGGCAGAATACGTCGATCATCGTGCAATCGTAGCCGACCAGACGGCCGCTGTGGACGGCTCCGGGCGTAATATAGACCAGATCGCCGGGGCCGACGACTTTCGTTTCCGTTCCAACCGTCTGCTCGATCAGACCCTCGACCGGCATCGTAAACTGCACATGCTCATGCTTGTGCGGAACCATCGGCATGATCGCGCCGGCCTTGAACTCATAGTACACGACCGTCATATTTGTGCCTTTTACCACGGACCACTGAATGCCCGGAGCCAGCGGCTTCAGCATTTTTTTCATGTTGTAGAAAATCTGTTTACCCATATTCATAGACCTCCCTTGGTTTTCATTACATAGCTTGTTAAAAACGGTTTCTTCCGCCGATCACGATCAGCGGCTCGTCCTCTCTGAGTCCGACCAACTCCGTCGCAAGGATGTTGTTCACCTGCTCCAGATTCTGCACACCTGCAAAGTCCAGCACGCGCGAGCCGAGAAGCACGAACATATCCGGCACCAGCAGCGTGTCCGTTCTGTAATTGCAGCAGGAATTCCAGACATGCTTGATTACCTCACCGCAGTTTTCGACCGTTGCCGCTTCGACGTCGGCATCGCGGCGCTGCACCTTGATAAAGCCCTTCTTGTCCACGACGCGGAGGCGGTTGTTTTCTCCGTCCCGATTCGTAAAGACATACAGCTGATCGTTTCCGGCAGCGAACACCATCTGCTCTGCGGCGATGCTCAGAGAATCTGCGGCAAGTGCTTTCGCTTCCTCCACCGTGCATTCTCTCAGCAGGTCGGTCGTCTGTACCTCCGTGGAGCCCATTGCAATCGCTGTGACCTTCTGTGTCTGAGAATCGATCTCGATATGCACCTCCACGCTGTCCGGCACGGCGCCGCTGTTAATCGCCATCATCTTGGCTTCCTGCTTGATCTCCGCAATATCCTGCATAGACGGATTCGGAATGACACGCTCGACAACGTCGCGCACCATTGCCAGCGCAACGCCGATGGAGGAAATGACCTCCGCGTTTTCGGGAATATCATATTTCAGCCCCAGCAGCTGTGCTGCAAACGGGATCAGTGCCGCCGCGCCGCCTCCACAGCCGACCAGAACGCTCTGGTCTGTCTCAAGGCGGTATTCCTCCGAGAGATCATTGATGACCTCGACGATCTTTTCGCAGGATTTCGCCAGGATCTGCCGCGCTGCCTCTTCGACCGAAACACCGAGATATTCCGCCAGCGGCTGCATGGCCTTTACACAGGAATTGTAGCTGCCGCACGCAAAATACTCCGGCTTGATAAGCTTCAGGACATTCGCCGCACAGGTATTTGTCAATGCGATTCGCTTGCCGCTTTTCAGGCGGATGCAGACATAGTCCTCCGGGTCATCCGGCTTCGGGCGGAAGAACTCCAATACCGGCTCTACGATCTCCTCTTCGGGTGTGAACGCCGCATATTCCAGACCGGCGATGTGCGCACTTCTGGGGCCGACATCCTCCAGTCTGTGATCCGCGGCCCGGACAAGCGAGCCGCCCGCCACGCCAAGGACACGGACATCCAGAGACGAAATGTAGGTTCTGTGTCCGCCGATGATCGAATAGTTTACCGTCGGGCGGCCATTTTTAATGACGCCGATATTCGTGCTGGTTCCGCCGACCTCAAAATAAATGCCGTTGGATGCGCGCAGATACATCAGCGCGCCGACCACGCTGGCCGCCGGTCCCGAAAGCATGGTCAGGACAGGCCGCTTCTTCATTTCCTCGACTTCCATAACGCCGCCGTCGCCGCGCATCATCATCAGAGGAACCTGAATGCCGGTCTGAAGGACGCTTTGCTGGGTACTGTTTGCCGTGTCCAGCATTTTGGGCAGGATGCTGGCGTTGATGATCGCCGTGCGCGTGCGGGTCGTCAGACCGTACATCTTTGTGATATCCGAGGCGACGGTACACGGCAGCCCCATTTTTGTGGCCTCCTCCTGCACCAGCTCCTCTTCCGTGAAATTGTCAACGCCGAACGCCTTACTCGCAACGATGACCTGCGCGCCCTCATCCGTGAGCTTTTTCAGATCCTCCCTGACGATCTGCGCATTGAGTCCGTTGGTTTTCTGAAAGACATGGGACGTTCGAATGTACTTTCCCGTACCTACCGAAGAGCCGCCGTCCAGAGGAATATCCTCGATCTTTGTCTGTCTCCTTCCGAAAAGCGCTTCCAGTCCGCCCTTGGACATGCCGAGAATACCGACTCTGGCCACATCGCCCTCGAGGAGCGCATTGGTCGCCTGCGTTGTGCTGTGGGCAATGAATACGACCTCCTCCGGCTTGATGTTATTTTCGAAAAGGCAATTCTGAAATGCCTGCACAACACCCCTCGCAACGCCAAGCTGATCGCTGTGCGTTGTTTTAACGGAAGATTTACCAATGATCTCGTGCGTGGCATTGTCAATGGCAACCGCTTTTGTATGCGTACCGCCAACATCAATGCCGACTCTTACCGTTCTATGTTCCATGTCACTCCTCATTCCTGACTGAAAAATGGTTTTCAAAACTCAATTGCCTGCCGTAATCTGTGCGGGAAAGCTTATGCGAACAGAAGCGTCAGCAGCGAGCAGATCGCGCAGGATGCCCATGCCCAGAAGAAGCCGGTGCTGATCATTTCCTTCGCGCTGATCTTGCCGTAGCCCATCGCCCACATGTTCCAGCCCTGCGTCGGGCAGATCGCCGTCGCCATGAAAGTCGTCGGAACAAGCATGAGCATAAAGAGCAGATTTGCCGGGAAAATGCCAAGGCCGTACAGCAGCGCAACGGTCGCCGCGCCGGTGCCCCACCACATCAGCGGTCCGCGGAAGAGCGCGATCGGGGAAAGAATTGCAACCGCAATCACGATCACATAAATGTTGGACGGGATCACGCCGCCGAGAAGCTCCTGGAAAATCGGGGTGCACAGTCCGGCTGCCGCCGTAAACACATGCAGCATGCAAAGCATACCGATCAGCAGGCCGACATCCGAAAAACCGTCGTACAGCGTCTTGGAAAGCAGATCCACAATCGTTTTGGGCTGCTTGAACACACGGCCGGTCAGGATCAGCGCCATGATCGTCGCAAAAAGGAAGCTCGGAAGCGTGGGCCATTTGAACACAGCCGCCATAATGACCGGAATGATCGGCACGACAAAGGAGATCACGGGTGCGCTTGCCTCGCCTGCCGCCTGCTTTGCCTGCGCGGCCCAGTTGTGGACCTTCTTGCTCTTGCGCAGACCAAAGAACATCATCAGGAAAATGATAAGCTCATTGACGCCGATTGCAGTAAGGCAGAACGGAACGATCTGGTTGTATTCCACACCGGGGATCATGGTCACAAGCTGGTTGTAGTAGACCGCATTGATGATCGTGCCGGAAGCGATGGACATGATGAAGCTGACGATTGCAAGAACCTTGGGCATACCAAGCGCCATCAGGATCGGCAGAATGATGATGCCGACCGCGATCACGACGCCGGAGCCAAAGGAGCTGGTGAAAATCGCAGCCGTGACAATGGACAGCAGAATGCCGACCACGAGCGGCTTATCGCCGCCAAGCTCGACTGCCTTCCGAATGATCGACGAGGTGATTCCCGTATCGACCAGAACGCGGCCGAACCATGCGCCGAACATGATCGTAAAAATCAGGCCTGCATTTCCGACGATACCGCCCTGAATAACGGTGCCGAGGATATCCTTGAACGATGCGCCGCTGATGGCTGCCCAGATAATTGCCAATACAAAAAATCCGACCATCAGGTTTTTGCCCTTCATTGCATACACAATGAAAGCTACATAGGTAATCAATAACAGGATGCCAGCAATTGTAGAGCTCATTTTACTTCCTCCATTTTCTCTTTCTTACAGTGTGTTTTCGCAGATTCGGCAAGCAAATTCCACAGTGCAGCTTCATTTTTCGTAAATTACGCACAAGGCTGTTGTGAAATTTCATGAAAATATATTAACATCCCATGCATCAATTGTGAAATTCAAATAATTTATGTGTATTTATAACGTTTTCTTATTCAATTTGAGAGATTTACAAAAAAATCTAATACAAGCTGTTCAAATCTGCGCTGTCTCACTGCTCTGCTGCACGGCGATCCATGCCGCCGCTTCTGCATATATGCGTTTTTTGAAAATAAATATTCATTTTCTGTCATTTGACCGCACCTGTCTTTCTCTCCAAAATCGCAGGAAAAGCCTCGTGAAAACGCACAAAAGCTCCCGTCCGCCCCACAAGGGGCAGACGGGAGCTTTCACGTCTTGTCCAGTTATACTGCTCGAAGCATTTTTCGGCGCCATCCGCGCTACCGCGCGCAGAGCGGCGCGTCCTGCGGCTCCTGCAAAAACGCCGCCAGCTCTCCGGCAAACGCGGTGCTGATCTCAGAAAGCCGGCCGCGTCCGCATACCAGCGGGTCGATGCAGCGCTTTTTTGCCGGAATGACGCGCCACGCGCCGTCCGGCGCGTCTTTTCGGTCGCGGAGCATCTCATGCAGTGCGCGGAAGCTTTCCCACTTTGTGCGGGTATCCGCGTCGCCCGTCAGCGCGGCAATGACCTCCGGCTCCGTGCCGTAGAGCGCCTCCGCCGAAAGCACGCCACGCTCCATCGCGCGGCGGAGCAGCTCCGAAAGCCGCTGCATGGCATACCGAGCCTCCTCCGCCACATAGATGCGCGACATTTTCAGCGCGTCCAATGCAAACCGGTACGCCGTCTCCTCCGAAGCAAAGGCAAGCTCCGGCACGCCGTCCGCCCCGTTTTCCACGCAAATCGCGTCGTAGTATGCCTGCAGCGTCTGCACGTCGCGCAGACCGTAGCACGCCAGATTTCCCAGCGTATATTCCAGCCGGTCGGCGCTGAGGCGCGGACTGTCGTTGTCCGCGACCGGATAGCGGTGATAGTCAGTGACTGCGTCCACGTCGATCCCGTACGCTTTCAGCAGACTGCAAAGCTCCGCAGAGCCGCGGATGATCGACTCCGTCCGGCCCTCCGTATATTCCTGCCGCAGATGGTCTCCGTGCAGGAAATCCACCGTATGCGCAAAGCAGGGCGTCGCAATGTCATGGAAAAGCCCGGCCAGTGCCTGCGTTCTGTCACCGGTAAAATGCCAGACAATCCGGCAGACGCTGAGGCTGTGCCGGAAGCGCGAATAGCGCGGAAGGCCGCGAAAGCGCGCAAAGGCCGTATACTCGCACCCGCAGTTCATGCCCACATCCCGCAGGCGCTGAAGCTCCGGCAGACGGCAAAATGCCTCCATCCACTCCGGCGTTTCGCCGCAGTAGCGGACCGGCGCCCGCTCAATCTCCACCCGTTCGCTCATTTTTTCGCTTCCCTTTCTCCCGAATTCTGTGCTCATCATACCACAGGCCATGCTCGGAAGCAAGCTGCGCCGGATGGGAGTCCCATCCGGCGCAAGCTCTTACATTTTGAATATGACTTTCAGCGCCTGCTTTGTCTGCGCCGTTTCATATGCTTTTTTCCAGTCCTCCAGCGCGAACACATGGGATACGATCCCGTCTGTCCGAAGCTCGCCCTTCTGCATCCATTCGATGACCGGCTCATAGCAGTGCGGGCTGAGCTGAGAACCGATGATCGTCAGCTCCTTGGCGTCGCCGATGATGCTCCAGTCAATGGTCGAGGTTCCGCTCATAACGGAAAACTCCACAAAGCGTCCGCCCTTGTGCAGCATGTCCAGTCCCTGCTGAACGGCTGCCGGATGTCCGGTCGCCTCGATGTAGACGTCGCAGCCCACGCCGTCCGTCATAGCAAGAACAGCTTCCAGCGCGTTTTCCTTTCCCGGATTGATCGTCACATCCGCGCCGAAGCGTTTTGCCAGCTCCAGCCGCACATCGATCATGTCCAGCACAACGATCTTGCGCGGACGCATCAGCCGGAGCATGTTCACCATGCCGAGTCCCAGCGTTCCCGCGCCTGCCAGAACGACCACATCGTCCTTCTGGACGCTGCCCTGCCGCACGCCGTGCAGAGAGCACGCCATCGGCTCGATCAGCGCCGCCTGCTCCAGGCTCAATTCCTCCGGGACACGATAGTTGATCGATCCGTTCGGCAGGATCGCGTATTCGGCCATGCCGCCGTTCAGATAGGACTTGAAGCCGTACACATCGTGCGGCTCACAAAGCCAGTACTGTCCGCGCTTGCAGTAATAGCACGATCCGCAGGGGACGATCTGCTCCGAGATGATCCGGTCGCCGGGCTTGAAGTCTCCGGGCGCGTGTGCGCCCGCCGATACAACTCTGCCGAAGAATTCGTGTCCGGGAATAAACGGCGGCTTGCAGAAGCCGGGCATACCGTCCCCGCCCCAGAACCGCGCCGTTCCGTGCGACGCCTTGATGTCGCCCGCGCAGATGCCGCAGGCTTCGACCTTAATCAAAATATTCTCTTCGCCGGGAACGGGTACGGGCACCGTTTCGAGACGGTATTCCCCCGCCTTGACCGCGACCAGCGCTTTCATTTTCTCGGGAATGCTCATTTTTTGATCTGCTCCTTTTCTCTTTTTCCGGTTTTTTCAGGAATCCGCCGATCACCGTCAGCAGCGCCATTGCGCATCCGGCAAACAGCATTCCGTAACGGACGCCGTAAGCGTCGGAGATCACGCCTGCAATCAGCGGGCCGACGGACGAGCCAAGCAGCTCGCCGGTGCCGTTAACGACCGCAACCGCCGTTGGGCTTTCCTCCTCTGAAACGCTGTCCGTGCAGATCAGCGCCATATAGAGCATCGACACAACGGAACTGCATCCGCCAAACAGGATGAATACCGACACGCAAAGCAGGCTGTCCGCCTTAAAATACAGCGCCAGCAGCGCGGCGGAGCCTGCCGCCGTCGCCGCGATCGTCACGGGCTTTCTCCCAAGGCGCTCCGAAATGACCGGCAGAAGCAGCATCCAGATCGCCATGAACACGCCCATCGCGGTCATGATATAGCTCATCGTGCTGTCCGAATAGCGTCCGGAGGCCAGCAGCATCGTCGGCGCGTACATATAGACGCACCAGCAGGCGCACAGAGACAGGACGGCGCCCACGATGCTGAGAAGGAGATTCCGGCTGCGAAGCAGCGCCGCGACCGGCGTGCGCGTCCGCGCCTCCGGCTTCTTATCCGGCGCGCCGTCCGGGATGCGCTTCCGGCAGAGCCACCATCCGGCGGCAAGCGCCGCGAGTACTGCCGCAAGCAGGCCGTTTGCACCGGGCATTCCCAGCTTTCCGATCAGGAAAACGATCATGACCGGCCCTATGATGGTGTTGAGGATCGCCTCGCCGTTTGCCACGATCCCAGCGTTTGCCGCATAGGTCTGCGGCGCGCTGGCCCGCTCGGTCAGCGTCATCAGAAGCGTAAACAGCGGACCGCAGAAAATACCCAGCAGCGCTTTTGCCAGCAGTACGACGGAAAAGCTTTTCGCCGCGGAGAGCAGCGCCGTCGCAGCCGCGCAGCCCGCAAGCGCTGCAATCAGCGTTTTTGTAAAGGCGTTGTGCTTCTCTGCCCAGCGGCTGACAAGGACTGCGGAAAAGCAGATGCAGCCCGAGGTCAGGAAATTCGCCGTACCCGCCTGCGTGGAAGTAATGCCGAGCGGCTCCAGATAGTAGCCGAACGCGGTTCTTGCCAGCATACTCAGGCCCCATGAGAAAAACGCAAGACTCGTGACCAGCCGGCCGGTTTTTTTATCCGTCGCGGGCATCGCGTCACACTCCCATCGTCCGCTCGATCTTCTCCGTCAAAATCTGGCCGCGCTTCGCCATCTTCTTGTTCAGCTCCGGCGCGATGCCGAGCTTACCGACCGACATGACGCCCGTCTGCTTCAACTCACCGCGTCCCAGCGCAAGCACCAGCTCGACCGGCATACCGCCGACAGTGCCGTAAACAGCCGGAGAGGCCCACGGCAAATGCTTCAGGGATTCCTTCAGCGTCGCCGTATAGTAACAGATATGGGAAACCGCCGCGTCGTCCTTCCGTCCGCGCACCTCGCAGGAGAAGCAGACCGCATGATCGTGGATCTTGCCCTCCTGAAGCAGCTCGTTGTAGCGCACTGCCGGGATCAGGCCCTTGGACATTTCCTCCATGATGTTCAGCTCGCTCTTCTCGTCGCCCTGCTTCGAGGCCGCCTGCTGCATGCAGTGGATCCAGATGTCCTTCATCTGCATATTGTGCAGGAAAACGCCGCCCTTTTCCTCGCAGATGCGGATTTTCTTGTCCGAGAAGCGCGGGATCAGGACGATATCGGGATGGGCCGTGACCGTATAGATCTTGCGTTCGCCGATCGGCTCCGGGAAGCGGAAGGTCTCCTCGCTTTCCAGCAGATCGACGTATTCCGGCTTGTCGTCATGCGTCCGCACGGGAGACGGCGCGCCCATCCACTCATGCATCAGCGTAATGACGGAGATTGGAGCCAACGGCTCCTCCGTATCCACAAGGTCGCCCCAGCGGATGATGACATCCTCGACCGTATCCATCGTATCCATCATGTATTCCGCCGCAAGGCTCGTCCATCCGGGCGACATGCCGACGCTCGGCAGCGCCAGACGGCCAATGGCGCGGAACTGCTCGTCCAGCTCAAACTGCGCGCCGATGGTCTCCTCTCTGGTCACGCCGTTTCCCTCATAGGGAGAGGCGAAGAGGTCCAGATAGTGGCACTTCTCGCGGATGCACGCCCGCATGATCGGGAGGTTGAATCGGGGGATAATGCCGTTGAAAACGATATCGCAGCCGTGAATGACCCGCGCCACATCGTCCTCGTCCCCCGCGTTGACCTGCACCGCAGAGATGTCGGACACCTTTCTCCGCTCACCGAGGCTCATGACCAGATCATACGCCAGCTTGAGGTTATTTTCGCTGTAATCCGCAATGACCAGCTTCTCCACATCCGGCTCCATGGCCAGAAGTCCCGCAAGGCCGGTGCCCTGAGAGCCGCTGCCAACCACACATATTTTCATTTTCGTTTCTCCCTTCGTGCTTTTTTATTCTGTTATCTACTATAAGCGCTCCGCACTCCGTTCGAAACGTGCCGCCCACACAAATCTTTCGGCATTCTTTGTCCCTTCGGACAAAGCGCCGCACAGCCGCATCCTGTATCCGATGCGGCTGTGCGGCAATGCGTCATATACTTTTTTAGGTTTCCTGCTCCGTTCGCTTTTTTCCGCTGCCTTCGCGGATAAACTGCTTCGGCGTCATTCCGACGTGCGCCTTGAAAAGGCTGATAAAATAGCTCGGCGTGCTGAAATTCAGCGCGTCAGCCACCGCGTTCACGTCTCTGCGCCGCAAAAGCTCCTGCTTGGAATACTCGATCTTCTGCTCGTTGATATAGGCGTTCAGGCTCATACCGCTCTCGCGCTTGAAAATACGGCCGAGATACGCCGGACTCAGGTAGACCGCGCTTGCGATATCCTCCGCGAGGATCCGCTCGCAGATATGCTGGCGGACATAGGCCTCCACGCGCTGTAGCACGTCGTCCTGACTCTCCTGCGCCTTCTGCACCTCCGCCTGTATGCTTTCAAAAAGCGCGGCGGTCTTTTCGCCCAGCATTTGAAGATTCGCACTTTCCCGGACGATCCGCGATGGCTCCAGCTCGGCCCCCACCTCAACGCCGCCGCGCAGCAGCTGCCGTCCCAGATTGTACAGCTGATAGATGAAGCACAGGTAAAAATCATGACAGGCCGGGACATTGTAAAAGCCGCATTCCAGAATTGCGCCGCGCAGCTCCTCCAGCCTCTGCCGCACCTCCTCCGCAGGCGTTTCCAGCGTCACCTGCATCAGCTCGTCCATAATTCTCCGGCACGCCTCCGGAGCTGCGGCGAAATCCTCCGTCTTATGATAGACAAAAATGGATGGGCCGTAGAAAAACTGCATTCCGGCAGCCTTTTCCGCCATCTCATACGCCGCTTTCAGCTTTCCGAGGTCATGCACATATCCGCTGACGCCGATAGCAGGCGTAAAGTCGAAATACTGCTTAAGCGTCGTCTGGATCCGGCGGCACAGGCCCTGAACGTACTCCTCCCTGATGATGCTCCCGGAGATGACGGCCACAAGCTCCTTCTGCGTGTTTTTGAACACGAAACCCTCTCCGACCGCGCGGATGATGTCGTAGCAGATCACACTGGCCGACTGCTCGATGTACTCCCGCACATCCTCCGGCAGTCCCTCTGTCCGAACCACCACCAGCCTGTACGGCTCATGCAGCTCCACGTCAAAGCTGCTCAGCTTTTCCAGCACCTGTTCGCGGCTGCATCTTCCAGTGCGGATCGCAAGATTCAGAAAATTTGCCAGGATCGCAAAGCGATTCATATGATACGTCTCGTCGTAGGATTCATCGACGACCCGATCCTGCGAGATGGATTTGCTGACCTCCTGAAGCACTTCCAGCAGCTGTTCCTTGCGGAAGGTGGCCTTGTTGATATAGCCGCTCACGCCCAGCTGGAGCGCCTCTTTATAATACTCCTTATCGTCCATGCAGCTGATGATGATGAATTTGCTCAGCGGTATTTCCTTCTTCATCATCCGGATCAGCTCCAGCCCGTTGACCTCCGGCATCACGATATCCACGATCACGATATCCGGCTTATTCTGCCTTGCCATCGCAAGCGCCGTCTGGGCGTCGGCGGTGTCGCCGACGATATAAAAGCCGTTTGCCTTCCAGTCGATGGAATTGGTCAGGCCGATCCTTGCAATAACCTCGTCGTCTACGATCAGAACCTTCATGCGTCCGCACCCTCCGTTTCCTTTTTCAGCATGGGGATCCGAATGGATACCGTAGTCCCCGATCCGGGCGTACTCTCCGCCGTCAGGCCGTACTGCGGCCCAAATTGGAGCCGGATACGCTTATGCACATTCGCAACGCCCTTGTGTGCACCGTCCATCCGCAAAAGCGCCTGCTCCGAGAAGCATTCCTCCATGATCTGCGGAGAAATACCCGCTCCGTTGTCATGCACGCTGACGCACAGGTCTCCGCCGAGCGTCTGCGCGGTAATGCGGATCTCTCCGAGCCGCCACCGCTCCGGAAAAGCGTGCTGGACGCAGTTTTCCACAAGCGGCTGGAGCGTCAGCTTGGGTATCTGGCAGGGCGCAAGCTCCGGAGCGATCTCGTTGACCAGCGAAAAGCAGTTCTGGTAGCGGAGATTCTGCAGGAACACATATTCCTCCAGATGCTCCAGCTCCTTTCCCAGCGTGCTCAGGCTGTCCATATCCCGGAAGCTGTATTCGATCAGACGCACAAACGACTGAAGCGCCGTGCTGATGCCCTCGGCATGGCGCATATCCGCCATGACGCGGATGGTGTTCAGGGTATTGCTGATAAAATGCGGATTGATCTGCTCCTGAAGCGCGCGCAGCTCCATGGTCCGCTTTTCCTCTTCCTCCTCATGGATGCGGCGCACATTCCGATCCATGCTCCGCACCATGCTGTCAAAGCCGTCGAGCAGTTCTCCGATCTCGTCGTTCCGCTGCGCGCGGATCTGCACCGTAAGGTCGCCGTGCCGCACCTCGCGCATCGCCCCGTAGAGCCGCTGAAACGGACGGATATACCGAATATTGAGATATTGCAGGACGACCATAATGGCGATGACGAGGAACATCGTCAGGGAAATCGCAATGATCTGAACTCTTGTTTTTTCCTGAAGCAGCTCATAGGACGGCACGACGGATACCACCCGCCATCTGGCATCCACATAGAAAAGGGACATGGCCGACTGCGTCAGCATATATTCCTTTCCGCCGATGTCCAGCGTCTGATCCATCTGCTTTGTCAGCGCCTCCGCCAGCGCCTCGTGTCCGATGCTGCTGTTCTCGTTCTCGGCTGCCGCAATGCAGACATTGCTTTCATCCAGAATGAACAGGCTCCCGCTCTCTCCGTAGCGGGCCTGTTCAAGCAGCTTTTCCAGAAAGGCGATGTTGACGGAATACATCAAAACGCCGCAGTTTTCCGTCCCATTCAGCACGCTGCCAGCAAAATACAGCCGGTCATTGTGCCCGATGCCGTTCATTTTCTCTCCCGTGCCGATGGTTATGACGTGGCTGTGCGTCTCCGTCACGGTCTGAAACCATGGCTCCCTTGTCTGCGACCATTCCGAGGCCTCGGTAACGGAATGGCCCGTGCAGGCCATTCCGTTTGCCGTGACCGCCAGATAGGAATACGGATATCCGACCCGAACCGCCGTTTCCCGATCCTGCAGCTTCTGCTGAAGCTCCTTTGCCTGGAATTCCTTTTTCCCGTTGGAAACATCGGAAAACAGCTTTACAACGTCTGTGCGGCGCGTGTCATACTGAAGCAGATCGATGAAGGGCTGAATGTTCATGGAAAGCGACAGCGCCAGTTCGTCGATCGTTTTCTGATAGTTGATCGTCATATTGGCCTGAAGCGTCCGCAGCATATTCTGGTTGACGATCACGCTGAACAGCAGGAGCGGAACAATGCTGCAAAGCACCATCAGAATGCCGATCGTCAGAATGCTTTTTCTCATCCGATACTTTTTCATGCCCTTCACCGCCTTCCGTTTCATTATACTTCATTTTTGCCTGCCGGGCAAGCTATACCGCGTCTGCTGCCGGAAGGCTGAGCCGTCCTTCGTGCGGACGTGTCTCAGATCTCGAAGCGCACTGCGCCCGCAGGGCCCGCCGCAGGCTCCGTACCGCGAATGACCAGCTTGATAATCATACGCTCACCCTCCTGAGCGCCCGGCAGCTCGATGCGCGTGGAGTCCCACGCGGCCTCGGTCTTTTCACAGTAATACTCCCGCGTGATCGTGTTGTTGTAGTCGCGCATATTGACAAGGATCTTTGCGCTGCCCGTGATCCCCTCGAATACGAGCGCCGGCACACGTCCCGGTCTGACTGCGGGCATATTCGGCTCCATGCAGTAGATGACGTAGCCCTTCCGGTCAAACAGCGGCATCTGATCCGCCTCCGTAAAGCTCGGCTCGACGTATTTTCTCCACTTCATGTAGTGCGCGTCCTCGGTGTACTCGTGGATGTCCGGCTCCTTTTCCCATGCGTGCGTGATGAACCAGTCGTTGACGAACAGATTCGGGACAGCCTCCACCACATGGCACGGCGCCGCCGTCATTGTAACGGTGCAGCTCGCGCTGCCAAGCTCCGGACTGCGGACGGTGATCTCGCAGGTGCCGGCCTCCGTTCCGCTCTCCAGAATGATTTTTCCCCAGCCCCGGTACATAACCGAGGTATTGCACTCGGGGAATGGCGTGCAGTAGGGATCCGAGTTATCGCAGCAGACGATTCGCGCACCGCCCGTACACTGCGCCTCGAAGAAGAAACTGCCCGTCGGCGTGACATTGCCCGCCGCGTCCACCGCGCAGAGGCGGATCGTCATTCTGGCCGCGCCGTCCGCCGCCAACTCCGTTTTTTCCGGGAGCAGCCGCATGGCCACCGGCTCCGCCGCCGTGACGCGCCGGTCCACGGCTGTGCGGCTTCCGCCGTCAAAGCCCTCCGCGCACAGCGTACCGGGCGCGAACGGGACGGTGAACTCGGCCTCTTTTCTTTCATTGACCGCTGCCCGTCCGGCCTCTGCGCCGTTGAGCAGCAGCACGGCTTCCTCTGTATTGGAAAACACCTTGACCCGGCAAAGCTCTCCGTCCTTGTGATTCCAGTGGCCGCAAATGTGGATCATCGGCTGGTCCGTCCATACGGCCTGATAGTGATAGAAGGCGTCCTTCCGCTCACCGATGCAGCTCAGCGGGCAGCAGTCCGTAAAGAAGCCCAGATTTCTGTGCTCTCCGCGATATTCCTCTCCAGCCCAGCCGAAGCTTCCCGCGATATAGGGCCGCTCCGCAATGGCCTTCAGCGTCGCAAGCGCGCCGTCCGTTCCGTTGTACGGATTGCCGTTTTCATAGACGCCGTCCGCCAGATTAAGGATCTCGCTGGCGACGAAGGGCTTGTCCGGATACCGCGCACGGATCTTATCATAGTCCTCATGATTGTAATTCACGCCGATCACATCGACCGCTTCCCCCGCGCCCTTTTGATAGAAACCGTTGTGCATTGCCATCGTGACCGGCCGCGTGTCGTCCAGCTCCCGGATAATGCGGCGCATCTCCGCCGCGATGCGGAAGCCGCGATCCTCGCCCTGCCACGGTTCCTCGTTTCCGATCGACCACAGAATGATGCTCGGATGGCAGCGGTCGCGCCGTACCAGATAGGAAAGCTCCTTCAAGCCGATCTCGCCCGTGTCAAAGCGTCTCGTCTCGTCCATGACCAGGATGCCGTACTCGTCGCACAGCTCCAGTAGCTCCTCCGCCGGTGCGTTATGCGAGCAGCGGTAGGCGTTGCCGCCCATGGCCAGCAGCTCCTGCAATCTCTTTTCATAGACCTCTTTTCCGATGTTCCAGCCGAGATTGCCCTCATCCTCGTGATAGCACATGCCGCGCAGCTCGACGCGGCGGCCGTTGAGGAAGAAGCCCTGCTCCGCGTCAAAGCGGATGCTGCGGAAGCCGACCTTTTTCTCCACGCAGTCCAGCGGCGTATCTCCGTCGAACAGAGCGATGCGGCAGAGATAGAGCCGGCCCGCGCCAACGTCCCAAAGCTCCGGCTCCGCTACCGAAAGGTGGAACGTCGTCTCCTTCCGGGCCTCGCCCTTCCAGAAGGCTGCGCGGCTTCCGTCCGGCGCAAAAAGCTCTGCCTCCACGCGCAGCTGCTTCGGCGCATATCCGCGCTCCAAAAGCGAAAAGCTCCCGTTCAGGCTCCATGCGGCTTCCTCCTGCACGGTATCCATGCGCACGGACATCGGATCGATCACGAGCCGCTCCGTTGCAACGAGCCAGACTCTGCGGTAAATACCCGTTCCCTGATACCACCAGCCCTCCGGGCGGTGATTGTCGCAGGCGATGCTGACGAGATTGACCGCGCCGCCGAAGCGGACGACGTCCGTGATATCCAGCTCGACCCCACAGAAGGAGCTGTGGCTCATCCCCATCTGTACGCCGTTGACATAGAAGCTGCTCACGCCGGTCACACCGGCAAAGCGCAGCAGAATGCGCTTGCCGCGCAGCGCCTCGTCAACAAAAAAGAAGCGCCGGAACCAGACGTTGGGACGCTTGACATAGGCGTTGAAATTATTGTTCAGCGGGCTGATCGGCGCGTCGGTCGTCAGATCGTGCGGCACGCTGGTCTCCTGCCAGCCGCTGTCGTCGAAGCTCATGGCATGCGGCCCGGTCTGCGCGCCGGTCTTTGTCAGAAAGTATGCGTCAAACGGCTGCTCCTGCGGCTCCTGCGTCGTGTATTTCCAGCCGTCGCGCAGCTCGGCACAATAGGAAAAATGCTTCATAGTCCTCTCCTTTGTAAAAAGCATACGGGACGCGCCGAAGCCGCAGACTGCGCCTCCTCCGAGAAGCTCCGCATCCGAAAGCGCCGCTCATGCGCGGCTCCGCGCTTTTCAGAAAGCCGCTCCCGCAGCTGAAACGCTGTCTGCGGCCATTGGCATCCGTCCCGCATTTATATGCCGGAAATGCCATTGGCCGGAGTCCGGCAATGGCAGTTTCCGCGTTTATGAGTGATTCTTCTGTTATCGGTTCCAGTGGACCGGCATCATGATACCGGAACTGACCTCGCCTGCTTCAAGAAAGACATAGATTTCCGCCTCTGCACCGGGATGGCCGCTGACCGGCACCTCCAGCGCGTCCGCCTCATAGATCTCCTTTCTGCCGGTAAAGCAGCTGCCCTCCGTCAGGACAAAGACATCCAGCTTTCCGTTGACCTCTTCAAAGCGAAGCCGCAGGCCCTCGTCCGTCTTTTCCGGAAGCTTTGTTTTCAGATAGTAAATTGCGTATTTCTCCACGCGCTCAAACGAGGCTGCGCCGCTGAGATTGAAGAATTCCGGCTGATAGCCGACGCCGACCTGCGTTCTGTACCAGTCCGCGCCCGGCCCCTCGGCAAGGATCTTCTTCATATCCGGCCGTGCCGTGACTACAGGCGAGATCTTCCACCCGCGCAGGCTGGAGGCCTCCACCGGCTCCACAAAGGGACGGCGTTCGCCCTTCTCCAGCGGCACCGTAAGCTCCGCAGGCTCGATTCCGTCCGCCTCTGCGCGGACGATCAGCGGCTCGTCGGAAGCGCGGACGGCAATCACTGCCGCGCAGCGGCCATTGTAAAGCCTTCTCACCTTGCTGACGCAGGACACAAGATCCCACTCGCTGCCATTGCAGGTCGAACGGATCTCGCCGCGCTCCGTGCAGGAGAATCGAACCTCAAAGTCCGCGTCCGGCACCGACGTTCCCGCCGCGTCCACTGCGTGTACGCTGACCAGCGCCATATCCTCGCCATTGTCATAAACCGGCAGGTTTTCCACACGCAGCGCCAGCTTCGCCGCCGCGCCGGCCGTGCGGATCACGTCCTCCGCGACGACGCTCTCGCCGTTGCGTGCGATGGCACGCAGCTCTCCCGGCGCATAGGGTACCGTCCACGGGGTCAGATCATATTCGTCGATCTTCCGCTCGGCGATCTTCTTTCCGTTGAGCTGAAGCTCCACCCGCTCCGCGTTGGAATAGACGTTGAGCCGGACGTTTCCGTCCGCATCCGGCGTCAGATTCCAGTGCGGGCCGACATGCACCATCGGCTTTTCGCTCCAGAACATCTGGTAGACGTAGAAATCCTCCTTCGGCAGGCAGTTCATATCCAGCCCGCCGCAGGTCGCCAGCACGGTCGGATAGCGGTGCTCTCCGCGATAGTCGAGACCCGTCCAGATGAAGTAGCCCATCATATAATCGCGGGTATTGACCAGCCGCCACGTCTCGATGCCGCCCTGACGATCCGCCTCCGGCTCGTCGGAAACGCTGTAGTTCTCCGAGCCGACGATCGGCGTATTGGGATTCGCGGCATGAACGGCGTCGAGAATCTGGTGGTTATAGTTCGCGCCGATCACGTCCGAAACGCTCGTCGCCTTACCGTTCAGCAGGCCCGTATGCATGGCCATCATGACCGGCCTTGTCGCATCCAGCTTTTTAATTGCGGCGCGCATGGCGTTTGCGACGCGCTTGCCGCTTTCAAACGCCTGGATCGGCTCTTCGTTGCCGAGCGACCAGAAAATGATGCACGGATGGTTGCGGTCTCTGCGCACCATATCCTCCAGCTGCTCCAGACCCTCGCCCCAGCTCTCAAACCAGCGGTTTTCATCCATGACGAGCATACCTTCCTCGTCGCAGATGTCCATGGTCTCGACGGAGTGCGGATTGTGCGCCGTGCGGTAGCCGTTGCAGCCCATTTTCTGGAGCTGGTGGATGCGGTAGCGCTTGATGTTGTCCGCATAAGCGTTGCCCTGTCCGCCGAAATCCTCGTGGACGCAGGAGCCTTTGATCTTTACACTCCATTCAGGAAGAAGCCATGATCCGGGTCAAATTCGATTGTCCGGTAGCCGAAGCGCGTATGGTAGGCGTCGGTGCGTTCTCCGTCCACCAGAAGCTCACTGACGAGCGTATACAGATTCCGTTCCTCCAGCGACCAGAGCGCGGGATTCTCCACCTGAAGCTCCGTATTGCGCGTGCAGACCGAGCGCGGCTCCATGTGGAAGCTCTCCTCCTGCACAGCGGCCACTGTGCCGTCCGGCGCGGTGATCGTCGAGCGCAGCGTCACTTCCGCCGGCTGATAAAGATCGTTCCGGACCGTCGTCTCTACACGGCTGCGCCATGTATCGCCCGTCTGCTTTTCGCTGACGATATATGTTCCGTAGCGCCCCACGCACACCGGCGAGGTCGTATTCAGCCAGACGTGACGGTAAATGCCCGTTCCCTCGTAGAACCAGCCCTCGAACTCCTCGTTCTGCACGCGGACGGCAATCGTGTTGGTTTCGGCGCCGTAGCTGACGATGTCGGTCACGTCGATCTCAAAGCCGTTGTAGCCGCCGAAATGGCGCTTCATCAGATGGCCGTTCACCCAGACCGAGCAATGCGTCGCCACACCGTCAAATTCCAGCGTGATCCGCTTGCCGCGATCCGCCTCGTCCAGCTTGAAATAGCGCCGGTACCATGCGTTTTCACGCGGAAGCGAGGCGTGCGAGGACAGCTCCTTCGGACTCGGCGTTCCCTCCACCGCATAGTCGTGCGGCAGATCGACCGTGCGCCATGCACTGTCGTCATATTCCCGTCCGGCAGCGCCGCGTCCGCGCTGGGACTTGGTGGCGCGATAAACCTCGATGATCAGAAGCGGATGGATCTCCGGCGGCTCCACATCTCCAAGATGGAATTTCCAACCCTGATCCAACAGTCTCTTTTCCCGATTCATAAGCAACTCCTTATCTAAAATTTCTCAGGTAAACGCGGCGTTCCGGTAGAACTCCGTCCGTTTGTCGAAGTCCTCCTGCCGCATAACGCCGGTCTGCAAAAATGCTTCCACACCGGAGGCCGTGGGGATGGCCGTGCGTCCGCCGAGGCGGGAGCATTTGATATACGACACCGCGCTTGCGCGGCGGCAGCATTCCTCTGCGTTCCATCCAGCGCAATCGTAGTAGGCAAACGCGCCGTGGAAAACGTCGCCCGCGCCCGTCGTATCGATCACGGGATAGCCGGAGCATGCGGGAAGGCGGAAGAAGCCCTCCTTCCCGACGCCCGCGCAGCCGTTCGCGCCAAGCGTCACGACCGCAGCACGCGGCCCGCAGTCACATACCTGTCTCAGCACAGCCTCATAGTTTTCACCGTTATCTCCGGCGATGGCGCCGTAATAATATTCCGACATGATAAGCACGTCGATCAGCGCCAGATTCTCCTGTGTGCGCGGGTCAAACTCGTCTCCGTCCACCAGCACCGGCACACCGTGCGCCTTGGCGATCTTCGCCGCGGCCACCGCCGTCTCATCCATTTCGTACAGCAGCAGCATATCCGCGCCTTCGATCTGCGCCACGTCCAGCTCCTCCGGGCGTAGTCTGGCGTAGGTCGCCGGGCTTTCGATACAGCGCTTGCCGCCCGTTTTCTGATCGGCGATGCAGATGCACAGTGCCGTCCTGCCTGGCTTTCTGACGAGCGCCTTTGTGCTGACGCCGTTGAATTCCAGATCCTCGCAGCATTTGATCCCGTAGCGGTCGTCGCCGCAGGAGCCGAGCATGGACGCCTCCGCGCTGAGGCGCGTCGCCGCAACGAGCGCATTCGGTATCTTACCGCCGCCCATCAGCGTTGTGTCCTGCATGACGGACAGGCCGCCGTCCGCCGGGATCTCCTCACAGAACACACCCATGTCCATGCACGGGTAGTCGATTCCAACGATCCTCATAGCCGCAGTTCAGGGACGATCCGGGTATCTCGTCAGCTCGATCTTGCTCTTGAGGAACGCCTTTGCCGCCGGGAAGGTGTTTTCCAGAACGGAGAAGAAGTACGGCTCGGAGTTCTGCTCCTCAATGTCCTTCTTCATGGCGAAATAGATCGACTGGTCGAAGCCGGTGCCGACATTCAGCTTCCGCACGCCGAGCTTGACGGCCTGCTTGATCTGCGCGTCGGGGATGCCGGTTCCGCCGTGGAGCACGACCGGGATGGAGACCTTCGCCTTGATCGCCTTCAGGCGCTCCATGTCCAGCTTCGGTTCACGGACATAGTTTCCGTGTGCGCTGCCGAATGCGACCGCAAGTACGTCGCAGCCGGTTCTTTCGACGAATTCTCTGGCCAGCTCCGGGTCGGTGTAGCCGCTGTCGTCCGCAAAGTCCTCCAGACGGCTTGCATCGCCGACATGGCCAAGCTCCGCCTCAACGTCCACGCCCATTGCGTGCGCGGCGTCCACCACGCGCTTGGTCTGCGCGACATTCTCTTCAAAGTCCAGCGACGAGAAGTCCACCATGATGCTGGTGAAGCCCGCGTGCAGGCACTGCATCGCCAGCTCGAAGGAATCGCCGTGATCGAGCATCAGGCCAACCGGATACGGGCTTTTTTCAGCCAGAGACCGGGTAATTGCCGCAAAGGTGTCCACGGGGATGTACTGCGTCATTTCCGGATAGATCATGACGATGGTCGGGGTTTGCAGCTCCTTCGCCGTCTCCACGACGAGGTTGATCGTCTCAAAGTTGAAGCAGTCAAAGGCCGTTACGGCGTAGCCTTCCTTGTCGGCCTTGTTCAGAATGTCGGAAATTTTTACGAGTGCCATATTATCGATTCCTTTCTATTTCGATTTCAGATTTCGTCGGCAGGATCCGCCTCGACGCCGATATAGCGGCAGGCTTCCTGCAGAACCTTCGCATATTTGCCGTGAATGCCGCAGGCATGATGGATGTACGGGCCGTACATCAGCTTTCTTTCCCACTTGGGCCAATCCGAAACCTCGACCCAGATGTAGTTGCCGCCGGTGACGGGGCCGTCCACGCCCTTGCCCTCGCCGAAGAAGAGCTTGTACTTGCCGTCGATGCCGCCGAAGCGCGCCACCGTCAGATCGCCGCCCTTGATCTCGTAGCGTCCGAAGCACTGCGCCTCCAGCTCGGGCTTGCACTCGGGCTTTGCAAGGGACTTCGGGAACGGGCCGCAGTGCCACATCAGCTCCGCGTTGTCGTTATACGGGTGCCGGATCGTGAGATCCGCCGTGAACGACGGCGTCTGGCCGCGCGCGGCGGCCGTCAGGAGCGTCGCCGTGACCGCGCCGTAGACATCGTTTTCGCAGATGACCGGCAGACCCTTTTCCGTCAGGTTGCCGAACGTATAGCAGGGATAAATGTTGTAGAGCAGCGGCAGGATGGCCCAGCAGTCGCCCGCCAGAACGGTGCAGCCGTATTCCTCCGCCATATTCCGCAGCGCGATTTCGGAGGCCGCGTTGATCTCCAGCTCCTCCGCATTTTTGGTCGTGCAGTTCAGCGCCGCCTTCGCCTCCGCGATCAGGGCCTGAATCTGCTCCGGCTCCTCCTTGCGCACGCGCTCCAGCTCGGTCGTGAATTCCGTGCCGTCAAACGGTACCACGTTGATGCCGAACTTGTTGACCAGCTCGCCTTCGTCAATAATCACGCTCAGGAAGGGCTTCGGGCGCTGGCCGACCAGACCGATCTTCATGCTGCGGAATGCCTTGACGACCGACACGACGCGGATGAAGCAATCCAACTCCTCTTCCATGATCGGGCTGTCCAGCCAGCAGTTCTCGATGTAGGAGAACGGGATGTTCTGCCGCAGCAGCGCCATGGTGCTGGCAAACAGGCCGCACTGCGTATCCGTCTGGCGGAAGCAGTAGCCTCCCGGAGGCGCTTCGTCGCGCGGGCCCCAGATCAGGATGGGATGCTGACGCATGGCGCGGCCGAGGCTTGCCACGACCTCCTCGCAGCCGAAGTTGGCGTGCGGCATGAAGATCGCGTCCACGCTCTCTTCCTGAAAACGCTTTGCAACAGCGGGCACGTCCTTATCCTGATAGAGCAGCCCCTCTTCATTGAGGAAGCTGAGATCGACCAGACGAACGCCGCCGATCTTCTCAAGGATCTCGTCGATCCGCTTGCGGATCTTCAGGCTGTTCTGATAGGCAAGCTTCGGATCCGGGAAATCAAAACGGCGCGTCGGCGCGTAGCCAAGCGTAATGTGTTTGAAATCGTACATTCTGTTTCTCCTTTTCTCTTACTTGAGCGCGCCCATGGCGACGCCCTTGACGATATACTTCTGGCAGAAGGCGTAGACGATCAGTGTCGGCACCGCGCACAGCAGCAGGCCGGTCAGCTGCAGGGTCGGCTGCTTGCTGTAGCGCGAGACCAGCACGGAAAGCGCGACCATGATCGTTTTGACCTCGTTCTTTTGCAGCATGATCGTCGGCAGGAACAGGTCGTTCCATGTCCAGACGAAGTTGAAGATCGCGTTGAGGATGATCGACGTCTTTCCGAGCGGAACGATCACATGGAAGATCTTCTGGAAATAATTGCATCCGTCGATGCTTGCCGATTCGATCAGCTCGTTTGAGATTCCGCGGAAATTCGCCGTCAGGAGCATGATCGCGCTCGGCAGCGCCGTCGCAAGATAGCAGATCACAATACCGTACCGCGTATTGATGAGGCCCAGTTTTGCCAGCAGGGTATACATCGGGATCGCCGTCACCTGCGCCGGGATCATCATGGTCAGCACCATTGCGAGATAAAGCCCGGAGCTGCCGCGGAAGCGGAGCTTGGAAAAGCCATAGGCTGCAAGCACACCGAGGATCGTCACGAATACGACCACAGAGATCGCCACAAGGAAGCTGTTCAGGAAGTATTTCAGCACGTTAAACTGGCTGAACATGACCTTGAAATTGCTCAGATCAAACGACTTCGGCAGCGCAAATTTGTCAACGTAATACTCGGTTTTCCCCTTGAAGGAATTGAGTCCCATGTAAAACAGCGGATACAGATAGGACAGCGTCAGGATCCCCAGCAGGACGAAAACGAGCGCATTCAGTTTTTTGCTTCTGATTTTCATACTCTCAGCTCCAATCGTCCATTTTGTTGGAAATCTTCATCTCGACGACCGTAATCGCCGCCACGATCACCAGCAGGATCAGCGCCAGTGCGCAGGCTTTTCCGAGATCGGTTCCGGTCACGAACGCCTTCAGATAGATCATGTAGTCGATCGTCGTCGTCGCGTAGCCCGGCCCGCCGCTGGTGATCGTATAGATGATCGAGAACAGGCCGGTAAAGACAAAGATGATGTTTGTGATGATGGAATACTCGATCACGCGCCCGAGCATCGGAATGATGATCTTGAAAAGCCGCGTCCAGTAACCCGCGCCGTCCAGCGTCGCCGCCTCAAGTATGGACGGATCAATGGACGAAAGGCCGCCGGTGAAGATCATGGACTGCCAGCCGATGTTCACCCAGACCAGCACGAGCAGAATGACGCATCTCGCAAGCCACGGCTTGCTGAGCCAGTCCAGCGTGACCGTATTGATGCCGATGGCCTCCAGAATCGTGTTCACCGGCCCGGAGTAGGAGAAAAACACCTTAATCAGGAAGCCGAGCACAACATACGACAGCATCTGCGGCAGGCAGATCACCGCCCGGAAGAAGCGCCAGCCCGCGCATTCCTGATACAGCAGGACGGCAACGATCATACCAAGCAGCAGCGTCAGCGGGATGAACAGCAGGAAGAAGAGGTTGTTCAGGAGCAGCGTCCAGAACTGATCCTGATTGAAAAGGGAAATATAGTTTTGGAAACCGATGAAGGAGTTTTTGAAAAGGCCGTCCCAGTTGGTGAAGCTCTTCACAAAAACGGTCACGATACTGTACGCCTGCACGCACAGGATCACAAGCATCGCCGGAAGCACAGATATAACGCCCTGCCGCGCCGTTCTCTTCTCCAGAACGGATCGTTTCTTTTTCGTAGCCGTCAATATGATCGCCTTCCTTTACAGTTCTACCTTCAGCGTCTTGAACTGCGGCAGATAATCGCGGTTCTGCCACAGCAGCTCTTCCGTCATGGCCTTGGCCTCGTCCAGACTGCACACCGCCGCCGTCAGCGGGTCGTTTGCGATGGCGTAGAAGATCTTCTTCGGTTCGCCCTCAAGCGCGCCCTCCGCCGCCAGCGTCTCGCAGCGCGCGTTCACGCCGTTCACGATGGCCAGATGCTCCGGAAGCAGGCCGACATGCAGCGGCTCCAGACCGTTTCTCGATGCAAGGATCGGCGCTTCGATGCACGCCTCATCCGGAAGATTCTCAATAATGCCCTTGTTCAGGATATTGCCGTTGAACTTGACCGGCGTGTGGTCGCCCAGAATGGCGTTCAGGATGCCGGAGGCATATTCCTTGCCGCGCGCCAGATTCAACGGCTCGTTGTTCCATTTTTCGAGCATGTCGTAAAGCTCGCGTTCCTTCTGCACATACACCTCGATCTCGAAGCCGTAGCGCCCCGGATTCATGCCGGTCGCATGATCGTACCGCGCCACCAGATCCGGGCGCTTGCGGAACCACGGGAAATATTCGCTGTTCTGTCCGCCCTCCTCGGTGGATAAATAGCCGAGATAGCGCAGCGTATCGCACTTGACGGGATCCTCGTTGTAGACCTCCGGTTTTTCGATGGTCTTCCGAAGAAGCGGATACATATCCTCGCCGTTGCGTGTGAGCTTCAGCAGCCACGCCTGATGATTGATGCCCGCGCTGAAATAGTCCAGCTCCTCCATCGGGACGTTCATCCACGCCGCTGCGCGCTCCACGGCGTTCTGCACGCTGTGACACAGGCCGACATACGGCACCGTTGTGCTCTCGCCGAGAATCTTGCAGAGGATGTTCATGGGATTCGTGTAATTCAGCAGGATCGCGTTGGGGCAGTATTTCTCCATGTCCCGGCAAACGTCCAGCAGCACCGGCATCGTTCTCATGCCGCGCATGATGCCGCCAGGGCCGCGCGTATCGCCGCTGTTTAAATCCACGCCGTATTTCTTCGGGATCTCCAGATCCGAACGGAACGCCTTGGTTCCGCCGACCAGAACTGTAAAAATGACCGCATCCGAGCCGATCAGCGCCTGCGTGCGGTCGGTCGTCGAGGTAACGGTGGCCTGATAGCCGCCCTCGCGGATGATGCGCTCCACATCGTGGCGGATGGCCTCGAGCCTCCGTTCGTCGATGTCCATGAGCGAGAAATGCGTATCCTGAAGCGCCGGGAAGGTCAGGATGTCCCGGACAAGATCGCGGGTAAAGAGGAAACTGCCCGCTCCGATAAAGGTGATCTGTTTCATTGCGTTCTCCTTGAAGTGTCTTTGTAAAAGCTCTGGGCACCCAGAGCCGGATATTTCCGTCACGGATGCCCATAGCCGTTTATTCGTCTGGGGGCTTAGTACGCTTCGCCGCTGGCTGCAACGGCATCGAGCGAGGCAATCGCTTCGTCAACCGTCGTGTAGCCGCTCACGACCAGAGGCCATACACGGTAGAACTCGGTCACAACGTCCGCGCGCATGGTGTTGTCGTAGTAGAAGAGGGAGTTGCCGAAGGTTTCAAGCACCTCGTCATACAGGCCGCCGGAGACGGGATATTCCACGTCGTCGCGTCCGGGCAGAACCAGATGCTGTGCCTGCGCCTTTTCGATCTGCTCCTTGGAGTTCAGGAAGGAGATGAAGTCCGCCGCCTCCTGCGGATGCTCGCTGTGGTTGGAGATGCAGAAGACCTGACCGTTGCCGCCAAGGGAATCATAGTCGTAGGGATCGTCGTCATTCAGATGGCACATGCCGAGCACGCCGACGTTCTCCGCGCCAAGGGTATCCGCGATATCCTGCATGTACCAGGTGCCGGCGCCGAAGATCGCAGCCTTGCCCTGAAGGAAGTTGCTGAGGGATTCCGTGCAGGTCACATAGTCCTGATTGATGTAGCCCTTGTTGTACCAGTCGTTGGCAAGCTCCATGACGCGGATCAGCGTGGTGTCGTCCGCGAACTTCGTCGTGCCGACGGAATCATTGTACATGCCGTCGCTGCCGACTGCGTTGGCCCATGCGAGGCCGAAGCAGCAGAACATAACGCCGTAGCCCTCGTCGTCGCAGCTGATGGGCTGATAGCCCGCGTCCTGAAGCTTTTTCAAAACCGCCTCAAAATCGTCGGCCGTCTTGATCGGGTTGGCTTCGAGATCGATACCGACCTCATTGAAGATCGTCTTGTTATAGTAGAAGGTGCAGATGTTCTTGCCGGCTTCCACGTTCGGAATGCCGAGCAGCACCTGAGACTCGTCAAAGCCCATGTAGCACTCGTTGAAGGTCGTGATGTGCTGAAGGTCGTCCGCGGAAACATACTGCTTGTGGTCAACGAGCAGATCCGCAATGGAGAACAGGTTCGTGCCAGACCAGAGGTTTACGATATCCGGCTCGGTACCGGCGACGTAAGCCGCCTTGTAGGTCTGGGTGATCTCGTTCTGACCGGAGGGAATGCTCATCTCGATCTTGATGTTGGGATGTGCCGCCTCATATTCCGCGATTGCGTTCGTGATCCACCATTCGTCCTCGGGAAGGCTCGGATCGCCGACGTTGTCGCCCTGGAGCCACATTTCAATGGTGATCTGCTCGTCGGTGCCGTTCTGGCCCTCGGCTGCGGGTGTGTCCTTTGCGGGAGCGTCCGCCGCAGGAGCTTTTGCTCAGGCCGCCATGCTCAGCAGCATAGTCAGCGCAAGGATGATTGCAAGGAACTTTTTCATAAGTCGCACTCCTTTTTGTTTTTGTTGCATTTTTATTATAGGAGTCCGAATGGCTCTTTTCAATTCAACCACTTGCGCAGAAATATCATTTTTTATTCCTCCGCGCAGCTTTTTGCTATTTTCCGAACGCAAAAATGTCATTTTTTGAACATCCAATTTTTTGAACGCAAAAATTTGCTATTTCACGCAGCGCGGCTTCTGCCGTCCGCCGTATTATGCATACAAAACAAAACAGCCGTCCTCTTTTGGTCTCCGCGTCCGTATGCTTTTCCGGCCGCGCAGATTATAATGGGCATACAAACTAATTTAGGAGGAACTACCATGCTTGACTTAAAGCCCATCCATATCGGCGTTCTCGTTGAGGACATTGACAAGGCCATCGAATTCTACACCAACACGCTCCATATCGGCCCGTGGCAGAGCTTCGGCGAGCTGAAGGAAAACGCAGAATACTACGGCAAGAAGCATACGCTCTGCTACAAGGCCGCAATGGCTCCGTTCGGAGATCTGAATCTGGAGCTGATCCAGCCGACCGCAGAGGGCAGCGTTTTCTACGACGATCTGAAGGCCCACGGCACCGGCATCCACCATGTCTGCGCAGCCGTTGACGACATTGAGAAAACCATCGAGGAATGCAAGGCGCTCGGCTTTACCATTCAGGAGAAGGTTCCCATGTACGAGATGGAGCCGGGCTTCTCTCTCGGCTTCTGCTTCATCGACTCCGACAAGCTCGGCGGCATGAAGTTTGAGCTTGTTCAGGAAGTTCACGCCGAGGAAAACTGATTTTCCACTCTCCCCTTTCCACGCTGCCGCGCATCCGCGCGGCAGCGCTTTTCTTTTTCGTGCGTACCGAAAGGCTCCAAATACAGAAAGTGCCGGAGAAGGCTTACGCCTTCTCCGGCACCTGTTTTCATGCTGTACTCAGCGTCCCAGCAGCTCCTTGGCCGCCTTGCGAACGCCGTTGTAATCATAGCCGTAATAGGCGTAGACCTCCTCCGGCTCACCCTGAATGAAGAACTCCGTGACCGGCAGGCCCAGACGCTTCACCGGGATGCGGAGCGACGGATCCTCACACGCGCTCACAACCTCCGCGACTGCGGAGCCGAGGCCGCCGTTGACCATATGGTCCTCGCAGGTGACGATGCCCTTCGTCTCGCGCATGGCCGCGTAAATGACCTCTTTATCCAGCGGCGCAATGGTATGCATATCGATCACGCGCGCGTTGATGCCTTCCTTCTCCAGAAGCTCCGCCGCCACAACGCACTGATGTACGCCGTTGCCGCAGCCGATCAGCGTAATGTCCTTACCCTCGCGGGCAATGATGGCCTTGCCGATCTCGTACTTATAGTCGTTGGACTTGTAGACCAGCGGCTCTTCGCCGCGTGCGCAGCGGATGTAGATCGGGTGCGGATAATCGACCGCAGCCTCGATGACCTTTTCGATCTGGCCGGCGTCTGCCGGGGAGATGACCGTCATGTTCGGCATGGAGCGCATGAACGCGATATCCAGCACCGCCGCATGGGTCGGGCCGGCGGCGGCGGTGACGCCGCAGTGCGTGCCGACGTAGGTGACCGGCGCGTCGTTATAAGCGCCGTCCAGATAGACGAACTCAATCGCGCGCGTGCTCAGGAACGGCCCGAATGCCTGACAGAACACCGTCTTTCCGGAAAGCGCCAGTCCTGCCGCAAGGCCGCAGGCCGTCTGCTCCATGATGCCCGTGTCGATGAAGCGGTCGCCGAAGTCCTTGCTGAACTTATCCTGCACGCTTCCTGCCGGAGAGCAGTCGCAGTTTACAAGGCAGATCTTGTCGTTTGTCTTTGCCAGCTCATAAATTTTCTTGATAAATGCCGCTCTGGAGGAGCCGACAGCTTCCTCAGCGCTCATTTCCCATGTGATTTTTTCCATTTTCGCGTCCTCCTCTCTCATTCCGCTTCCGCAATGAGGCGATCCGTCCGCGCAAGCTGCGCGTCAAGCTTGGTCTGGATCGAAGCATACGTCTCTTCCAGCTTGTCGTCTCCGATGCCGCCCGCATGCCACTTGGCCATGCCGTCCTCCATATACTGAATGCCGCAGCCCTTTGTCGTGTGCAGCACCAGACAGACCGGCTTTCTGTGCTCCGGCGTTGCCTCCGGCAGATCGCGGAGCGTTTCATAGAGCTGAAGCATATCGTTGCCGTTTTCCACCTCGCGGACGTCCCATCCGAAGGAGGCGATACGTTCGCCCAGATTGTCGTCACGGATGGTTTCGGAGGTCAGGCGGCAGCCCTGGCAGCGGTTCTTGTCCACGACCAGCACCAGATTGCCATACTGCTGATGGCCCGCAACCATGATGCTCTCCCAGTTCGAGCCTTCCTGAAGCTCGCCGTCACCCACAAGGCAGATCACACGGCGCTTCGAGCGGTCGATCCTTCCGGCCATCGCCATGCCGCATGCGATCGGGAGGCCATGGCCGAGGGAGCCGCTGCAAATCTCAAAGCCGGGGTTGTGGAAGCGGTTGGGATGCTCGCCCCAGCGGCCGAGATAGTTCTTGTATTCCTTCAGCAGATCTTCCATCGGATACAGGCCGAGGTTTGCGAAAATGCAGTACAGCACATCGGCGTTATGGCCCTTGCTGAGGATGAAGCGGTCGCGCTCCGGATCATGCTGATGATCCTTGTCCCAGTGGATAAAGTGGAAATACAGGGCCGTCAGGAAATCGCATGCGGAAAGCGGCCCGCCCAGATGGGAGTAGCCGGACACATAAGTCAGGTTCACCAGATCACGCCGGTTCTGCGCGGCCTGAAGCTGGAGCTGTCGTACAGTTTGAAGTTCTTCTTTTGTCAGGTTCACGGAATCTCACCTCGTCAGAAATTTTGCCCGGTGCGAACGGCATTGCCGCTCGTCCTTGTTCTGAGAAAATTGTAGCATCGCGCTCTCCCGATGGGTATAGTCCGCGCGCACAAGTTTTCCCTCCGCTTTTGTTTGTACCGGCTGACAGCGCGCCTATTCGTAATCAGCGCCGACAGGGGGATGGAAAAATGCCGCCGGATGTGCTACAGTAAGAGAAAGCCGTCGGCTTTTCCCCAATCACGCAAAAACCGGAGGGATTTCCATGAAGCTAAGCGTCAACATCATCAGCCAGCAGCTTCCGTTCGCGCGCAAGCAGCTTTGGGACACGCAGGCAGACAACTGCCTTCTCGAGGACGTATGGTTCCTGCACGACGGACTGGAGCATTTCGAGCCGCAGCATCTTTATATCGGCTCCTTTGCGCAGCTTCCTCCGCCCGATTCCATTCCCGGCGGGTGCAGCTTCCTCTGCTACGGCCCGTGCGCGCTGGCGCCGGAGCAGCCGCTTCCCTTCAATCTGATCTCCGTTCAGGAGCCGATCGACGGCTTCACGCTTTTTAATCTCGTCCAGCGCATTTTCGGCGATTACCGCCGATGGCAGGAGCAGCTGGAGGCCGCCGTCCAGTCGGAGGCTCCGCTCCAGACCTTCATCGACATCAGCACGCCCGTGATCGGCTGGCCGCTTGCGATCATCGACCTCGCGCAGGGAACGCTGGCCATCTCGGATTTCAATGAATCCGACGATATCATATGGAGCGAGCAGCAGCGCGGCTATATCCGCACGGAGCTTTGCGCCATGGACAGCATCCAGAACGAGGATATCGAGTCGCAGCGCGGCCCGGTGCAGATGTATTCCTCCGTCTCCGGCCGGATGCTTCTAGCTCAGGCCGTCCGCGTCCGGAATCACACCGTCTGCTTCGTTTCCGCGCACCGGCCGACCGCCGGCACGGAGCACTTCCCGCGCGCCACGGAACAGCTTTTGAGCTGCCTGACGCAGGCGATCTCCAACCGTCTCGGAAGCAGCGAATTCTATCAGTATTCGCGCGGCTTCGTCCTTGACTGTCTGCTTGCCGACCTGATCGACGGAAAGATCGAGGACGCGGATACCATCCGCGACCGTCTGGAATTTGCACAGTGGGAGGGCTTCACCGATTCGCGCATTTTTGTCCTTGAGCTTCAGGACCCCAAGGAGAGCCGTCATGGGCTGCAATGTATGCTGGAGCAGGCGGAAAGCCTGCTGCAAAACGCAAAGGCTCTGTACTACCATGGGCGGATCGTTCTTTTGCAGCGCTCGGACGCCGTACCGGAAAGCCGCTTTCTGAACTGGATCGCAGGCCGCCGCGTCCTCTGCGGCGTCAGCAATGCCTTTACCGACTATACCCATATGACGGACTATTATCTGCAAGCCTGCAAGGCGGTCTACTTTGGCCGCGTACTGCATCCGGAGCAGAACGTCTGCCTCTATCAGGACTACATCCAGCAGATGATCTACGAGACGCTCAGCAAAACCGCCGATCTGCGGCAGTTCCTCCATCCCGATATGTACAAGCTTCTCCGGCACAACAAAACGAAGGATCATATCTATGACACCGTCACGAGCTATATCCAGAACGATTTCAACCTCATCAACACCTCAAAGGCCATGTTCATCCATAAGAACACGCTTTCCTACCGTCTGCATCAGATCGAAGAGCTGACCGGGCTTTCGCTGAACGACGCGAGGACCCGCGCGATGCTGACGCAGGCCGTCGGCATTCTGTCCTATATGATCCAGTTCCAGAATTACGACATCCGTTCGGATACCTACGCGGAAGCCCCCAAGGCCGCTCAGGCCGACCCGAACGCCGCTGAAGGCTGAAAACGCGCCGGATGGAGTCCCATCCGGCGCGTTCCGTTTCCGTTTTCACTTTTCCAGCAGTGCTTTCAGTCTTTGCAGCAGCTCCAGCGCGCGGAATTTCAGCACAAAGCCCTCATCCGCGCCGGTAATGAGCCGGATCTCTCCGTCGGAGAAGCCCGCCGTCTGCGCGGCCAGCTCCAGCTCGTCCATCGACGCCGTCAGGCAGATCGACGGGAACACCACGCACCACCAGTTGTGCCCCTCCCCCTCTCCGATCGTCACGCGCAGCGACTCATAAACGCCAGCCGGGAGGGCGAAGGTCTCATATTCGCGCGTCGGAAACAGCTCCTTCCCAAGCCGGACGCGCACCGGCGTGTCCTCGCCAAGCTCATTCAGGCAGATCTGTGCTGCCTGCGCGATCTCGTCCAGATGCGCCTCCAGCGCTCCGCGCGGATCGTCCGCACCCCGCAGCAGCGGCTGCGTTTTTTCGAGGATCGCGTCGCGCACGCGCAGCTTGATCTGCTGATCGTGCGCGGAGTCGGAATTTGCCACCACATGCAGCCGGATCAGCTTTCCCGAAAGCTTCTGCTGCTCCGTTTGCAGGACCGCGGCGGACATGAGCATAAGTACACAGCCGAGAAGAAGAACTATGGAAATCACTCTTTTTTTCATAAAAAACACCGTCCATCATGCAGATATCCGCATTATGGACGGTATTTTTCTTTTTTATACGCTGGTCGCAAGAAAGGCCTGCGAATACTTGTCCCGCAGCATCGTGCAGGCGACGGTCGCATACTCAAACGAATCGTACACGCCGAACACCGCCGAACCAGAGCCGGTCATCTGCGCGCCGTAGGCGCCGTAGGTGAACATCATGGATTTGATATAGTTGACATCAAAGTGCTCCTTCATCACGAGCGGCTCAAACACATTGCGGAGGCTTCCGCCCACGCCCAGCAGGTCGCCCTTCTGAAGGTTGGCGATCATCGCCTTGTGATCCGGCCGCTTCTCGATAAACTCCCCATCGATCGCGCGGTAAAGCTCCGGTGTGGAGATGGAAAAGTCCGGCTTGCAGACGACAAAGAAGATCTCCGGCACATCGGGAAGCTTTGTGATGCGTTCGCCGCGCCCTTCGACCAGCGCCGTGCCGCACATCACACAGAACGGAACGTCTGCGCCAATGGAGAAGCCCAGCTCGCTGAGCGCACCGATGGACAGCGGCGCGCCGTAGTGCCGGTTGAGCGCCCGCAAAACGGCCGCCGCGTCGGCGCTGCCGCCGCCAAGGCCTGCCTGCATCGGGATGCGCTTGTTGATGAAGATCTCGAGGCCCTTCGGGTCATGGCCCGTGCGTTCGAAGAACACCTCCGCCGCCTTCCATGCCAGATTCTCCGCGTCCTGCGGATAGCCCTCCGTGGCAAGCTCCGTATCCTCCGCGCCGTCCCGGACGCGCTCCTGATAGCAGTGCAGCGCCCATTTCCGGCCTGTCTCTACGTTCAGCACCACGTCGTCGCGCAGCGAGATCGTCTGCTCGACCGAACGGATATCGTGATAGCCGTCCTCACGCCGGGACAGCACGTCCAGCGTCAGATTGAGCTTTGCAAATGCACTTTCCGTCAAAATTTCCATTACTTGATCTTTCTGCCTTCCAGATAGTATCTCTTTTCGCGGCTGTGGCCCATGGAGAACGTCTTGCGCGGCAGGATGCCGTCGGCAATGACGCCGCGGAACAGCTGGCTCTTCTCCATCGCAGGAAGCAGGAAGCCGATGGCGTCGGGCTTCGCGGCCAGCTCGATGAGCGCGTCGTCGTCATGGATATAGTCGATCTCGCCGGGGTTGTTTTTCAGATACTCGTCCAGGAAGTGCTGCAAAACACCGACAGCCAGCTCGCCCTTGCTCTTGTCGAGATGGACGGTGCCGCTCTCCTTGCCGATGTACCACTTGACCGGGAAGCCGGTCTCCGCGCAGCAGCTCTCCTTCAGAGCGGTCAGCAGCTTCTGCGGCTCGGTCTTGAAGATCACGCGGTGGATCGGCTCGAACACCTGCGCCGGATCGTGGATGTTTTCCAGCTCCACGAGCGCGTAGCGCGCCGGATGGTTCGAAAGGTCCTCGCCGGGATGATTCTTTTTCAGCTCCTCATAGCAGCTCTTCGCGGTGGCGAGGGAGTGGTTGCCGTCGCCGACGGCGAACACCATCGGGACGCCCTTGAGGCCCTTGTATTTTTCTCCGACGGTCGCGGTATATTTTTCGAGCGCCTTGTTGAATTCCTCAACGTCCTTGCCCTCGACCAGCCAGCCGGTGATGTGGCCGCCGCCCTCCATCAGGTCGAAATCGTACAGCTTTTTCAGCTGCTCCTTCTTCGCGCCGATCGGCTCGATCAGGACCTTGTCATGGTCGTCGCAGAGCATCAGGATGTGCGGCAGCTCGATGGGCGCGTCGCGGCGCACTCTCTGACGCGGCGGGATACGCTCGGCAACGGTGCGCTCAGTGGCGCGAATGGCGCTGGTCGCGCCGGTGTTATAGTCGTAGGCGTCCAGATCGACCATGCCGACCAGTCCCTCGCGGATGGAGCCATTTTCCAACGTGCGCTCCACATAGACGTAGCTGTTCGGGTACACGGTAAAGACGTTCTCGTCCATGTACTTCTTCATCGTCGCGTTGATCTCGGCGGTGTGCGCAGCCTCCTTCTCGGTGCCAAGCTCGGCCTCGGGGAGGATCAGGTTGATGGTGGAAACGGCGCCCTCCGCGTTCTTACGCACGCGATCCCAGTACGCTGCGTCCGAGGTAAACTGGTCGCAGGCAATGACGGCCCACTTTTCCATATGGTCAGTTTTCGGCATCAGGATATCTGCGGGTAAAAAAGCATTCATGTTTTGTCACCTTTCATGATATATTCTCAGTCTTTTCAGACAGGATGCACTGTATTTACCGTGCGCCGGATGGCGTCGAGCAGCTCACCGTAGGTCTCATAGGCCGGAAGCTGCGGATACTCCGCGCGGATCTTCTCCGTCGTGCGGAAGAGGAAGCCCGCCCTGCTGGCAAGCAGCATGTCCAGATCGTTGTAGCTGTCGCCCGCGGCGACGGTCTCAAAGCCGATGGACTGCATCGCGCGCACCGTCGTCAGCTTTGACTGCGGGCAGCGCATTTTCATACCGCAGAGCATTCCGCCCTCGTCGATCTCCAGCGAATTGCAGAAGATCGTCGGCCAGCCGAGCTTTTTCATCAGCGGCTGCGCGAATTCCTCAAACGTGTCGCTGACGATCACGACCTGCGTCATGGCGCGCAGCGCGTCAAGGAATTCCTTCGCGCCGGGCAGCGGGTCGATCCTTGCGATCACGTCCTGAATTTCCTTCAGTCCAAGCCCATGCTCCCTCAGGATTTCCATGCGCCAGCGCATGAGCTTGTCATAGTCCGGCTCGTCGCGTGTCGTTCTGCGCAGCTCCGGGATGCCGCTCACCTCCGAAAAGGCGATCCAGATCTCCGGCACCAATACGCCCTCGAGGTCAAGGCAGGTCAAAAACATCCGCGCACGCTCCTTCCGCCGGTTTTCAGCAGAGATCGCGTCACGCCCGGCAACTAAAAATTTTTTATGGAGCCTAAAAAAGCAAAAGGCTTCTAATCCCATTATACAGGATTCGTCTGCAAAAGCAACAGCTTTTTGAAGAATTTCCGCTTTGCCGCACGTTTGCGGCATGAAGTCCGGAAAAGTGTGCATACTATCCCTGTGAACTCACAAAAGGAGGAAAAATCATGGATATCGTATCTCTCATCCTTGTCATCATCGGCGCCGTAAACTGGGGCCTCGTCGGCTTTGCGAGGTTCGATCTGGTCGCATGGATCTTCGGCGGGCAGACCGCCGGCTTCAGCCGCATCATCTACGCGCTGGTCGGTCTGGCCGGACTGTGGTGCATCACGCTGCTGTTCCGCCGGAAGGAATCCCGCAACAGCTGAGCAAACATACCGCCGGGGCCTCCCCGGCACGATACCGGCGGCAGTCTCCGGACTGCGCGCCGGTTTTTCCATGCCGCTTCCGCGTCACGCATACCTTGACATCCCCTCCGCCATCTTCTATAATAAATATGTTTTTTGTTGGATTGGAGTTGTTTTGTCTGTGTTGACCGTGCTGAATCGCTCGCATGACCCGTTTTACAATCAGGCCTTTGAGGAATATGTGTTTCAGGCATTCCCCTCGGACGACGTTTTTCTGCTCTGGGTGAACGATCCCGCCGTCGTGGTGGGCAGCCACCAGAACATCTGCCGGGAGGTGCATGTGGAGACGCTCCGCCGTCTCGGCATTCCGGTTGTGCGCCGCATCACCGGCGGCGGCACCGTCTATCACGACCGCGGCAACGTCAACTATACCTACATCACGCAGTCCGACGGTCTGGATTATGACCAGTGTCTCGGCCCGGTGATCGCCGCGCTGAACCGTATGGGCATTCCGGCGGAAAAGAGCAAGACCTGCGACCTCGCCATCGGCGGAAGGAAGATCTCCGGCAGCGCCCAGCGCATTGCGGGCGGCCGCGTTCTGCACCATGGAACGCTTCTGTTTCAGTCGGATCTGGCCATGCTCGACCGCATCACGACGCAGCAGAAAAACGACTGTTTCCAGACAAAGGGGACGCTTTCCGCCATCTGCACCGTCACGAATATTTCCGAGCACCTTCCCGCGCCCATGACCATGGAGGAATTTCAGGCGCGCCTGCTTGATGAAATGCTCCCGTCCGGCGCGCCGCGCCTGACGCTGAGCGCCGCGCAGGAGGCCGAGGTCTGCCGCCTGCGGGATGAAAAATACCACAGCTGGGAATGGATGTGGGGCACGACGCCCACCTTCGCCTACGAAAAGCACGGCCTTTTCGGCGGTGCGCCGATCACCGTATCCTACCGCGCCCGAAAGGGCATTGTCTCCGACGCGCAAATTCTCTCTCCCATCCTCGACGCCTCCGCCGCGCAGGCGCTTCTGAACGGCGCACGCCTTGACCCGGACGGCTTCGGCGCGATCTGCCGTGTGCTTGCGCCGGAGCGCCCCGACGAGCTGATGGACTGGCTGATGTAAATACCAAGCAGAAAATAGATGCCGCGTTCGCGGCAGAAAGGGAAAAACTATGGAAAAGAACGTAAAAATGCCGAAGCTGCGCCCGGAGATGGAGCGCGGCGTTCTCTGCGCATGGCTCAAGGAGGAGGGCGACACCGTCACCGCCGGTGAGCCGCTTTTTGAGATCGAGACGGACAAGGTCGTCAATCAGATCGAGGCGACGGAGAGCGGCATTCTGAAAAAGCAGCTCGTGGAAGAGGGCGACACCGTCCCCGTTGAGACCGCCGTCGCCATTCTTGAGGAGAACTGAGGCATGGAAAGAAAGCCCGAATGGCTCAAGGTGCGCTACAATCAGGAGGCCGTCAACGAAGTGGCCGAAATGATGCGCGACCTCAAGCTCACCACCGTCTGCAAGGAAGCCAACTGCCCGAATCTCGGCGAGTGCTACCGCAAGCATACGGCGACCTTCATGATCCTCGGCAGCATCTGCACGCGCAACTGCCGCTTCTGCAACGTGACGCACGGAAAGCCGCTGCCTCCTGACCCGGAAGAACCGGAGAACGTTGCGCAGGCGGCGAAAAAGCTCGGCCTGCGGCATGTGGTGCTGACCTGCTCCACGCGCGACGATCTTCCGGATGGCGGTGCGGAGCACTTTGCGAAAACGGTCTGTGCCATCCGCGCACAGTGCCCCGGCACGACGGTCGAAACGCTTACCAGCGACATGCGCGGCGATCACGCCGCCTTTGACACCGTCATTGCCGTCCATCCCGACGTGTTCAACGTCAACATCGAGACCGTCAAGGAGCTGCAGAAGGCCATCCGTCCCTCGGCCGGCTACGAACGGACGCTGGACGTGCTCCGCTATATCAAGCAGACCGATCCCACCATTCTGACCAAGACCGGCTTCATGGTCGGCCTCGGCGAGACGGAGGAGCAGATCTCCCGCCTGATGGACGACATTCTGGCCGTCGGCTGCGACATTCTGACCATCGGCCAGTATCTCCAGCCCTCTCCCGAGCACTGGAAGCTCGACCGCTACGCCACGCCGGAGGATTTCGCGCGCTACAAGGAAATGGCGCTCCAGAAGGGCTTCCGCCACGTCGCATCCGCGCCGCTGGCCCGCAGCTCCTACAAGGCATGGGAAGCGCTGGAGGATGTGCATGATCTATATTGAGACCGGCTCGACCGACGTTTATTACAACTTCGGTCTGGAAAACTATTTTGCCGTCGAAAAGCGGCTCCCGGATACGGTCTTTCTCTTCTGGCGCACCACGCCGACGCTGATGGTCGGCAAATACCAGAACATCCTTGAGGAGATCAACAAGCCCTATGCCGACGCGCACGGCGTCCGCCTTGTCCGCCGCATGTCCGGCGGCGGCACGATCTACACCGACCTCGGCGGCTGGCAGTTCACCTTCATCCAGCACGCGGACGCGCAGGAGATCGAATTTCACCAATATATCGCGCCGGTCATCTCCGCCCTGCGGGAGCTTGGCGTAAACGCCGCGTTCAACGGCCGGAACGATCTGACGATCGACGGAAAAAAAATCTCCGGCAACGCGCAGTATCGCCTTGGCGACAGCATCGTTCACCACGGCTCGCTGCTGTTTGATACCGACATCGAGCAGATGGTCGCCTCCACGACTGTGGACAGCTACAAGATCATCTCCAAGAGCATCAAATCCGTCCGCGACCGCGTTACGAACATCTCGGAGCATCTGCCCGTCCCCATGGACGCGGAGGCTTTCAAGCAGCAGGTCGTGCGCCATATCCTGAACGGCAGCACAGAGACCTATGCCATCACTCCGGAGGACGACGCGCGCATCCGCCAGCTTGCGCAGGAGCGCTTCGCCAACTGGGACTGCATCTACGGCGCCAATCCCAAGTTCAACATCGACCGCACCGGCCGCTTTGCCGGAGGCAAGATGCAGTTTCGGATGGACATTCAGAAGGGCGTTATCCGCAGCGCCGCCGTCAACGGCGACTTTTTCTCCACTGTGGACGCCGAGACCATCGGCGCGGCCCTGACCGGCTGCCGCTATGAACGCGGCGCAGTGCTGGAGGCGCTGCGCGCGCACGGCATCGACGGCGCGGTCTACCGCATCACCGCCGAGGAAATGGCCGCCGCCATCGCGGACTGAGCCGCGCAAGATATTCGTCTCTGCACCGCTCCCTCATCTGCAAATGTCAAAGCTCCGCTGCAAGCAAACGCTTGCAGCGGAGCTTTTATCTATCAGCTTTTTTACCTCAGGGCTGCACCTGCAATTCCCGCAGCAGGCCCTGACAGCCCGCCAGCACATCCTGCCACGTCGCCTCAAAATCGCCGGTGTACCACGGATCGGCCACATTTCCCGGCCGGTCGGTGTGCTCCATCAGGAGCGACAGCTTTCCTTTCGGATCGCCGCCGCAAATTCGGAGCATATCCCGGAGATTGGCGCTGTCCATGCCGATCAGCAGATCGTATTCGCCATAGTCGCTCCGCGTGAGCTGCCGCGCGGCGTGGCCCTCGCAGGCGATGCCGTGCTCCGCCAGCTTGCGCCGTGCCGGAGGATAGACCGGATTGCCGATTTCCTCTCGGCTGGCCGCCGCCGACTCGATGTGGAACTGCGCTGCCAGCCCCGCTTTCTTCACAAGGTCCTTCATTACAAACTCAGCCATCGGACTGCGGCAGATGTTGCCGTGGCAGATAAACAGTATTCTTGTCATTTTCATACTCTCTGAAATTCCTCCATTCATATACCTGTATAGCCACCGCTGCTTCCTTTTCAGCAATACCTTTCCTGCGCATCCGAGGCCGGCTTCCTGACGCACCTCAACGGCGAATTTCACCGTAAAAAACTGCTTTTATTTTCAGATCCAACACAAAATAACAAAATCGGAATAGATCCATCAGAAAAAAGCATTACCAAGTCAACACTTTTTATGCTACACTGAGAAAAAAGGAGGTATGACTTCATGCAGCAATTTGATTTAATCATCATTGGCGGCGGTCCGGGCGGATATCTGTGCGCAGAGCGCGCGGGAAAAGCGGGGCTGCGAACTGCGCTTCTCGAAAAAAGCGCTCTTGGCGGCACATGCTTAAACGAGGGCTGCATTCCCACAAAAAGTCTGCTCTACTGCGCCAAGCAATATCAGACAATGATGCATTGCGGGGAGTACGGCATCACAGCGCAAAACATCTCCTACGATCACGCGGCAGCTGTCGCACGCAAAGACAACATCGTTCAGACGCTCGTTCGCGGCGTTGGCGCAGCAATGAAGAAGCACGGAGTCACCGTTTTTCCAGTCGAGGGTAAGATCGCTGGCAAAACAGGCGATCTGTTCACCGTTTCCGCCGGAGAAGAATTGCTGTACGCGCCGAAGCTCGTGCTTGCATCTGGCTCCAGCGCCGTAGTGCCGCCAATTCCCGGCGTGAGAGAAGGACTCGCTTCCGGTTTTGTCATGACAAACCGGGAACTGCTCTCTCTACAGGCCAAGCCCGACTCACTGGTCTGCATCGGCGGCGGCGTAATCGGGCTTGAAATGGCCTGCTATTTTGCATCGATTGGTACAAAGGTCACCGTGATCGAAATGATGTCTAAAATTGCCGGCAATACCGACCCAGAGATCTGCACGCTGCTAATGCGCACCTACAGAAAACAGAGCATGGAATTCTGCCTTAACGCGAAAGTCGAATCCCTCACAGAGCACAGCGTGATCTACTCCGACGCTTCCGGAAAACATGAGATCCATTGTGATCGCGTTCTGCTCTCAGCAGGACGCCGTGCGGATGTAACCGGTCTGAACACAGCGGTGGTCGGTATTGCACTTGAACGCGGCGCAGTTGTGACCGACGAGCATATGCGTACAAATATCCCAGGCATATGGGCCATCGGCGACTGTAACGGCAAGCTGATGCTGGCGCACACGGCATACCGCGAGGCAGAAGTCGCCGTCAACGACATGCTCGGCAAAAAGGATAAGATCGACTATTCGATCATTCCTTCTGTAATTTACACCACGCCCGAAGTCGCAAGCGTCGGCGAAACGGAGCAGAGCGCTCTGGAAAAAGGGCTGGATATTCAGGTCGTCAAAGCGCCGATGGCTCTCTCCGGCCGCTACCTGGCCGAAAATCCGAAGGGAACTGGGTTCTGCAAACTGCTCTATGACAGAAAAAACCGCTGTGTCGTGGGCGTCCACATGATCGGTTCCTATGCCTCCGAGATCATCTATGGCGCAGCCATGATGGTGCATTCCAAGCTTCCGGTACAGCATCTGGACAAAATCGTCTTTCCGCATCCCACCGTCGGTGAGGTTGTACGCGAGGCGCTGTTTATGCTGTAAAACCAATTTCGAAAGTCCATTGCCTCATGAAACAGTCAGGCAGCGCGACGCCGAGGCGCCGCGCTGCCTGTGTTTTATGGAGTCTGGAAAGCTGACCGATATTACTTGGTCAGGTAGCGGTACAGCATGACCGCAACCTCAGCACGGGTACCATTACCAGCCGGGTCCAGCTTGGTAGCGGACTTGCCGGTGATGATGCCTTCCTTGACCGCCCATGCCATGGCCGTCTCGGCGTAGGTGCTGACCTTGCTTCTGTCGGAGTAGCCGCTCAGAGTGCCGGTCGTTCTGGGCTTACCGGCGTAGCGGTACAGGATCGCCGCGATCTGCTCACGAGTGACATAACCATTCGGGTTGAAGGTAGTCTTGGAGGTGCCGGTAACAACATCGTTCTTGTAAGCCCACAGAACGGCGTCATAGTAGTAGCTGTTCTTATCGACATCCTTGAACGGGTTGGAGATGTTGACGGAGGGTTCACCCTCGATACGGTACAGGATCGTAACGAGCATACCGCGCGTCATGGTCTGGTTCGGGCTGAAGCTCTTATTGGAGGTGCCGTTGACCAGAGAATTGTAGGACATGAAGTCGATCGCGTTTGCGGACCACTTGCCGGTGCTGTTCTCGGTAACGTCATTGAAGTAGTTGGACTTGGTCTGCTGAACAACGTTGAAGGTCAGGGAGCTGGTTTCGACCTTGTTCTTGCCGTTGTAGATGGTGTAGGTGACCTTCGCGGTCTGCGCACCGGCAGCCGGGACAAAGTAGACGTCAGACAGGGCCAGATCGTTTCTGCCAGCGCTGAAATAGAAGCTCAGCTTGTTGGTGACTTCCTTCGCAGATGCGATGGTGTCATAGGCGTAGTACAGTCTGCCGTTGGTCACATCGCCAAAGACCACATAGTAGTTGGCCAGCTGGCTGTTGGTGACGTTCTCGGGAGTCATGGCCTTGACCAGATCGCCCTTGAAGCTGGTGCCGATGGAATAGATGGCAGAAACCTTGCCGTCGTTGACGGTGATGGCGACGTTGCCCTCGACCTGAGCGCTCGTGCCGTTATACTTGGTGCCGTAGGCAACAAACGGGATGTTGATGGTGTATTTGCTGGTTCTGGAGCCTGCCGTAAAGACGATGGTATCCAGATCATACTGACGGGAGGTTGCATTGTAGCAGTACTCGGTGCGGCTGTCAACCGTATCCGCGTTTCTGTCGCTGCTCTCGTACAGATAGCCGTAGGTTCTGGTGTTCAGGTTCTTGTCATAGCTCGTGTCGAACTTGACATAGCTCAGCGTGCCGCGGTTGTAGGCTTCGCTGAAGAACTTCTGGAAGTCGTCCTCGTCGAAGCGGACGCTCTGACCGGCTGCAACGTCGTATTCGATGTCCGCGCTTGCGCCCTGAATGACGACCTTGCCGGTGGCGATGATGCCGCCGTTGGCGTCATAAGCAGTGTAGGTAACGTACGGAGTGCTGGAAGAGGTCGTCGGAACAAAGTAGACGCCTTCCAGAGCATACTGCCGGAGCGCGGTCGAAGGCGTGTAGTAGCACTTCGTGCCGGAGGGCAGCAGCGTAGTGGTGCCGGCAGCATACAGTGCGCCGCCGTAAGGCGTGTTGAACACGACATAGGAAAGAGTCTTGCCGCCGGTGTAGTAGATGTAGTCGTTGAACTTCATCTGCGTGCCGCCGGTAACGGCGCTGACAGCGTTCGCAAACGGATCCTTCGTGAAGGCCGCGCTGGCGCCGTTGAGCGCGAAGGTGATGTCAGAGGCAGCGCCCGGAACAACGCGGATATCCAGCGTACCGGCGCAGGTGGTGTCCTTGATCGTCGCGGTGACCTTGACGGTCATACCGGCGGTGTTGTTGACGGCGTTCGTCGTCAGGGTCGCGGTGTTGCTTGCCAGAGACGCAGCGATCGTTGCGTAATAGGCGGAAGCGTCCGTGGACCACACGAGGGTGTTGTAGTTCAGAGCCTGCTTGTAGTCGCCCTTCGCCTCGTCGAATTCCTGAACGGTCGCGGTAATGACGGGGTTCGTGCCGACGGTGACGCTGGTGTTCAGCGGCGTAGTGGACGTGGTGGTCAGCGTGACCTTATAGGCGTCGCAGACCTCAACGGTGACCGGCGTCGTGCTGACGGAGGCGGCCTTCAGCTGCGTGTCGGGATCGGTGACGTCCATCTTGCAGTAATAGGTGGTCTTGCCTGCCGTCGCCGTATCGGTGATGGTCAGGGTAGAGCTGGTCGCACCGGCGATGGGCACATAGGAGCCGATACCGTTGGACTTATACCACTGATAGGTGATGGCGGAGGTCAGGTTCTTGTCGCCAGCAGCGGCGGTAGCAAAGACCTGAAGGGTCTTGTTGGTCGCACCCTTCTTGATCTTCATGTCCTGCGGGACGGGCTGACCGATGGTGATGACCGGGGTATTGCCGACCACGATGGTAGCGGTGACGGCATTGCTGGTCAGGGTGTACTTGGCGTCGTCCTCAGCGTTCAGGGACGCAATGCCGTTGATCACATAAGTACCGGCAACGTTCTTGTTGTACGCAAGCACGTCTGCTTCGTTCCATGCGATGTTGCAGATCGCGGCGTTGGCGCCCTCGCCCTTTGCCTGCATGGTCGCAGGAAGCTGGGGCAGGTCGGTGCCGATGGCGACTGCGGGAACGGTGTAATTCGGGTTCTCGATGGTCAGGCTGGCCTTGGCGACCACAACCGTGCAGGTCGCGGTCTTGGTGTTGTCAGCCGCGCTGGCAACCGTAATGGTCGCGGAGCCGGCACCGACAGCGGTGACAGCGCCGTTCGAAACGGTCGCAACATTGGTATCGTTGGATTCCCATGTGAGCGTCTTGTCGTCTGCATCGTCCGGAGTGACCGTCGCGACGAGCGTCGCGGTATCGCCGGGCTTCAGATTCAGACTGTTCTGGTTCAGAGTGATTCCAGTCACGTCAACCGCCAGCGCAGCCGGGATCATTGCGCAGACCATTGCCACGACCAGAAGGGCGCAGACAATTCTGCTCATACTCTTTTTCATTGTGATGTACCTCTCTTCCTTGTTATGTTTGAAGTGTTTCTTTACCCAATTTGCTCATGCTAAGTGTATCATAATTCCGTAAATTTTCAATCACCTTAAGGAAACTTTAAGGAGTTCCCATAGATTTTCGGCATCAGCCCCACATTTTGTTGTCGAATTTCGTTTAACGTCAAAATATGGTGCTGCGCCTGCAAAAATTACAATACGATTACACATTTTTCTTTTTGGAAACGTTTTGTTTAGTCGCCGTTTCCGTTTTGTTTCTCTTTTTCAGGCTCCTGCGGCTCCTTTTCCTTGTAATAAAGCATACAGTGGCAGAAGCCCTCGAAGTTCGGATCCTGGATCTGTTCGCGGAACTCGCGGCACATGCATTTGTTGTCCTCCGTCCGCTGGAGGCGGCACGGGCAGTAGCCGCCGGTGCGCTTAAGACCCTCACGAACGCGCTTTACGACCTCTTCGTCCGGGTTCAGCCGTACCTTCATAGCTTTTCCTCGATTTCCGCGCGCAGGCTCTGCTTGTCGCGGTAGCCGACGAGCTTTCCGGCAATTTCGCCGCCGCGGAAGATCAGCAGCGTCGGGATGCTCTCGATGCCGTGCTCGATGGCAAGCTCCCGCTCCTCGTCCACATCTGCCTTGCAGAACTTGACCTCCGGCATCTCGCCGCTCAGCTCCTCAAGCACCGGCTTGAGCATCATGCACGGCCCGCACCAGGAAGCCCAGAAATCGAGCACAACGGGCTTTTCGGACTTCAATACCTCGTTTTCAAAGTTCTCTTTTGTAATGATCGTCATACCTCATGCCTCCCTGAGTCTGTTTCTGTTTTTAGTATAGCACATATCGGTAAAAAAGAATTGATAAATTGTGAATTCCTCGCTGTAAAAATGCACCAGCTTTTCTTTCCCGGAAAACGCATTGCCGCGCAGCAGGACTTCCCTGCCGCGCGGCGTCAAAATTATTCCACAGTCACGCTCTTCGCCAGATTCCGGGGCTTATCGATGTCGCAGCCGCGCTGGAGCGCAACATAGTACGCAAACAGCTGGAGCGGCAGCACACCGAGCGACGGCAGGAACATATCCTCCGTGTCCGGAATGACCATCATGGCGTCGGCATTTTTCGCCATTTCCTCGCGGCGGCTCTCGGTCGTGAGCGCAAGAACGCTTGCGCCGCGCGCCTTGACCTCGACGACGTTGCTCATCGCCTTGTCGAACAGCGGCCCGTAGGTGCCGAGCGCCACGACCAGCGTTCCGTCCTCGATCAGCGAGATCGTCCCGTGCTTCAGCTCGCCGGAGGCGTAGGCCTCGGAGTGGATATACGAAATTTCCTTGAGCTTGAGCGAGCCTTCCAGTCCCAGCGCATAGTCCAGATTCCGGCCGATGAAGAAGATCGAATCGTGGTTGAAATACAGCGAAGCGTAGTGCTTGATCTGCTCACAATCCGAAAGAATTTCCTCCATTTTTTCCGGCAGGCGCTGAAGCTCCGCGACCAGTCGGTCGTACGCCTCCTCCCGGATGGTCCCGCGCAGCTGCGCCAGATACAGGCAGAACATATCCAGCAGAATCAGCTGCGTGGAATAAGCCTTCGTCGTCGCAACGGCGATCTCCGGCCCGGCCCAGGTATACAGCACGTCGTCGGACTCACGCGCGATGGAGCTTCCGACCACGTTGACGATGGAAAGGATCCGCGCGCCGCGCGCCTTGGCCTCGCGCAGCGCGGCCATGGTGTCAAGCGTCTCGCCGGACTGGCTGATCACGAGCACCAGTGTCTTTTCGCTGACGATCGGGTCAGCATAGCGGAACTCGGAGGCCAGCGTGACCTCCACCGGGATGCGCGTCATTTTTTCGAGATTGTATTTGCCGATCACACCGACATGGTACGACGAGCCGCAGGCAATGATCGTGATGCGCTCCATGCAGCGCAGCTCCTCCGGTGTCAGGTGCAGCCCCTCAAAGACGAGCTTTCCCTCGTGCAGACGCGGGCCGACCGTGCGCCGGATGGCCTCCGGCTCCTCCATGATCTCCTTGAACATGAAATGCGGGTAGCCGCCCTTTTCCGCCGCGGAGATCTCCCAGTCGATGTGGTGATGCTCCTTCACGACCGGCTGCTCCATCGCGTCGAGCACCGTCACGCCCTCCGCCGTCAGGATCGCGACCTCGCCGTCATCCATATACGCCACGTCCCGTGTGTGCCGGACGAGTGCCGTCACGTCGGAGGCAATGAAATTGCAGCCGTCGCCGTAGCCGATCAGCAGCGGCGCATCCTTCCGCGCGGCATAGATTCTTCCCGGCGCGTCGGCACACAGGATGCCGAGCGCATACGCGCCCTCGATCCGATGCAGCACCATATAGAGCGCCCCGAGCACCGTTTCGGTCTCCTTGTAGAAATACTCCAGCAGCTGCGCCACGACCTCCGTATCGGTCTCGGAGGCAAAATGCACGCCCTTTGCCTGCAAAAACTGCCGCAGCTCGAGATAGTTCTCGATGATGCCGTTGTGGACCAGCGCGATCTTGCCGTCCTCGCTGACATGCGGATGGGAATTGACATCGTTCGGCTCCCCGTGGGTCGCCCAGCGGGTATGACCGATGCCGGTCGTCCCGTGCAGGGTCGCGCCGTTCTGCGTCAGCTCCATCAGGTTTTTCAGCCGCCCCTTCGCTTTGGCGATCTGGAGGCCGTTCTCACCCGCCACACAGACGCCCGCAGAGTCATAGCCGCGGTATTCCAGCCGCGACAGTCCTTCCAGCAGGATCGGAGCCGCCTGCTCCTTGCCGATGTATCCAACGATACCACACATATTATATTGTTCCTCCTGAAATCATTTCAGGACAAACACGCAGACCATTTGCCTGTGCTTTTCCCGCAGCCCCTCTGTTTTGCAGTTACCCGCATATTTCTGACTGCGTCACGCGCGAAAAGCGGCACGGAAGCGCATCCGCCGATCACTTCGATCACGCTTCACCTCGTCATCCTGCCGGGAGTCTGTTTTCTTCCGCAGGAACACGGCGCTTGTGATGGGAATGTCCCATAGTCCTCCTTTCCTTTCTGCGTCTATGCCATTATACTGTATTTTGCAGGAAAAAGCCACTGTTATTTTCCGCGCGCATTTCCTCTTGACAGGCATGGTATAATATGTTTACAGTATCCGCAGAACGGAGGTGTGCAGGATGGCGGGCGATTCGGTCAAGATTATGGCCAGAAATCAGAAGGCGCATCACGAATATTTCATCGAAGAAAAATTCGAGGCGGGCATCGAGCTGTCCGGCACCGAGGTCAAGTCCATCCGCGCCGGCACTCTCAGCCTCAAGGAGGCCTGGTGCCAGATCAAGGACGGCGAGCTGTACATCCGTCAGATGCACATTGCGCCGTATGAGCAGGGCAACATTTTCAACAAAGATCCTCTGCGTCCGCGGCGGCTGCTGATGCACAAGCGCGAGATCGCGCGCCTGTTCGGCAAGGTCAAGCAGGACGGCTACGCGCTGATCCCCCTGTCGGTCTATTTCCGCGGCTCGCTCGTCAAGGTCGAGATCGCGCTGGCAAAGGGCAAAAAGCTCTACGACAAGCGCGAGGACGCCGCAAAGAAGGACGCCAAGCGTCAGATCGACCGGGCAATGAAAGGAAGGTAACTCAAATGGCAAATCCCATTGCGACCATTACCATGGAAAACGGCGGCAAGATCGTCTGCGAGCTTTATCCCGAGAAAGCGCCGCAGAGCGTCCGCAATTTCATCTCTCTGGCAAACAAGGGCTTCTACAACGGCCTGATCTTCCACCGCGTCATTTCCGGCTTCATGATCCAAGGCGGCTGCCCGGACGGGACCGGCATGGGCGGCCCCGGCTACTGCATCAAGGGCGAGTTCAAGCTCAACGGTGTCAAGAACAACCTCTCGCATAAGCGCGGCGTTCTGTCCATGGCGCGTGCGCAGTCTCCGAACTCCGCCGGAAGCCAGTTCTTCATCATGCACGCCGACGGCGAGTTCCTCGACGGCCAGTACGCAGCCTTCGGCAAGGTGCTCGAGGGCATGGACGTGGTCGATCAGATCGCAGCCGTCAAAACCAACGCGCAGGATCGTCCGCTCGACGAGCAGAAGATCGCGTCTATCACCGTGGATACGCAGGGCGAGGAATATCCGGAGCCGGATAAGCTCCGCGACCCCTACGGGCGTTTCTGATTTCAAGAGTTTCAGGCTGACCTTCCCGCGCGGTTCGTCCGCGTGGGAAGAAGCCTCCTCGATACGGGGCTGTACTGGTTTCGACGGGGGCAGTGAGGCCGGATAAGCGGGCGGAGGTGTCTGACCTCCTTAAACCGGGCAATTTTTTCAAATTAACTGACAACTCTAAAGTTGCTCTGGCTGCCTAATTAGGCGCCCATCCTCCCCGGGAGGGCCACGAACCGGGCTTGGGTGTGATCTGAGTGGCGAACGTGCGGCGGGTAAGAGTTGCCTCGCCCATGCATCATGACTCTACCAAACCGTCGAGTGTGTTTGTTCACGCCTCGGTAAGGGAATGTAAATAACAAACTGCGCCCGAAGAAAGTCCGGTCAAGTTGCTTTCGGACAGGGGTTCGATTCCCCTCAGCTCCACCATAAAAGGACTCTTATTTTGATAGAATGGCTATCAAGATAAGAGCCCTTTTTGTTGCATTCCCCGCGAAAACAAGTGAATATCAGAACTTTTAAGCATCTTTGCCCATACCGGCTTTTCTGCCGGGGCGGGCTTTTTTGTTTTCGGGGAAAACGCTTTTGGGGTGCGTCTCACTTTATGGGGATTCGTGTTACTTTATGGGCGTTTGTTTCGCTTTATCTCCACTGGAATCACATGTGTGATTCTCCGGCAGAAGAGTATAATACGTATACTGTGCCAAACAGCAATATCTGGTCGGCCGTGAAACGGCTTTGCGCGAAGGCAAACGTAAATCCGGGCAAAGAGTTTCCTCATAATCTGAGGAAACTCTTCGCCCGGACGTTTTATTCTATGCAGAAAGATATTGCCAAATTGGCGGACATTCTTGGCCACAGAAACATCAACGCAACACGCATTTATATCATGATAACCAGTGTGGAACACCGGAAGCAGATTGAACGTTTGAGCCTTTTAGCAGGGACTACAACATAATTTTCTTATGTTGTAGAAGAAAGGTGAATGTCTATGTCCACTCCCATTTGCAGATTAAAAATAGCATAATTCGACATTTTTTTCATAAGTCCACCGTTGGGACTTTTGAGATGGCTCAGGCCATTCTGAGGCTTTTTAATACGGCTCACGGAAGAATTCAATTTGGTCTCCTGAGATGCCTTCCGTTTCAAAAATAATAATCTCGTTTTCGCCTTGGCGGAGCATTGGCGCTGGCAGGTACAAACGCTTTTGAGGGCCAATGTTCCAAAAGCGCCCCAGGGGAACCTTGTTAAGAAACACGATGCCTTTTCCCCAATTCGATAAATCCAGATAGGTATCTGCCGGGGATTTTACGTCAAAAAGCGCACGATAGAACGCAGGCTCATGATGCGGTTTATATCGGCCAAATGGAATGGCTTGAAGCTGGGGTGCAGTTAGTGGGAGCGAGTAGATTGTCAAATCACTTTGGCGAACATCGTCTAAAAGGATGTTGCCGGAAATGCCCTTCCTCTGCTGCTCCAGATAAGGTCCATAGTTGACACGACCCAGGTTTTCGACGAGAATGTCCATTTGTTTGCCCAAAAAATCGCCGATAAACGGTTCACTCAATTCTCTGTCAAATCCCGTTTGTACATGCACTCCATCCAAAAAGATCTGCGCTCGATCAGCAGTACCCATAAGTCGAAGGCTTTTTGCAGGTGCGCTTTGGGGCAGTGCGCAGCGGTAAAGGATATACCCATAGCTTTGCCCAAGACATTCCATTGACATCGGCCAGGGAGACTGGATAGGATGGGCAAGCAGATGTACATGCTCCAACAGGGGGGCAGACGCGGAGATCGGGATGGGGCCAAAGGTACAGCGCGGGGCGTCTTGCGGCAATTCCAAGGGAGGAAGCGGGACATATTTCGCAATTACCTTTCGGAATTGGAGATATTTTTCTGTAATTCGGCCATCCTCGGTCAAAAGTGCATCGTAGTCATAGCTTGTGACATCCGGCGTTAGGTGATCCGTATTGTTTGAGCCGTTCATCCATCCAAAACTGGTTCCACCGCAGAACATATAAATATTGACGCTGCCCTGCTGCAGAATAAGGTCCAGATCTTGCGCGGACACCGCTCCATCCGTTACATGGTGTGCTTGATCGCCCCAAGCGTCAAACCACCCAACCCAGAACTCCATGCACATGAGCGGTCCGGCTCCATTCAAGTGCTTTTTGAGAACAGCAAATTGTTCGTCTGCTTTTGATCCAAAATTAGCGGTTGCAAGGACACCGGAAATGCTCCCATTCCTCAGATACCCATTCCATGGCCCGTCGGATGTAACAAACGGAACGGTAATTCCATGGCCGCGCATGATTTCTACGAGCTTTTCTAGGTACTTTTTGTCAGTCCCATAGGCACCATATTCATTCTCTACCTGCATGAGGAGAATGTTCCCACCGCGGTCCAACTGGTGCGCGGCAAGGATTGGCATGAGCTGCGCATAGTAGCGTTCTACGGCAGTGAGAAACAACGCATCAGAAGAACGCAGGCGCATTTGCGAACGAAGAAGCCATGCGGGGAGGCCGCCAAACTCCCATTCGGCGCAGATATACGGGGAGGGCCGCACAATGGCATACAGACCGAGTTCCTGTGCTATGGTTAGGAATTCGCAGATGTCAAGGTCTTCGGAAAATACATATTTACCCGGTTCCGGCTCATGCAGGTTCCATGGGACATAGGTTTCTACAGTGTTGCATCCCAGTAATTGAAGCTTTTTCAGACGATCCTTCCAATATTGGCGGGGAATTCTGAAATAATGAATGGAGCCGGATATAATACGAAATGGAGCGCCGCTCAGAAAAAACGCATCGTTCCGAATTTCAAATTTAGCCATTACGGTTCATCCTCTCTTTCTGTGTCATTGTTGCTGCGGCAGAAAAACGCATATGGAATATGAAGCTCTACGCGGGTCCCTAAGCCGAGTTCGCTGTGGCACACAAACTGAAATGCGTCTCCATAAAACAGGCGCAGGCGTTCCACAATGTTTCGGATGCCATAGCCGTGTCCCTCACTGGAGAGCATTGCGTCCCTTTCTTCCGGGAGCATGCCAATTCCGTTGTCCTGAATACAGAACAGAATCTCATTTCCGTTTTGGCAGCCCGTAATCCGTATTTGTCCGGATTTTGATTCTTTGCCAAGAATTCCGTGGAGAATCGCATTTTCCACAAGGGGCTGAAAGGTAATTTTGGGAATTTTACAGCATAGAAATGCTTCTGGTACGTCAATGAATAGCATGATTTTTTGCTTAAAACGAAGGTTCTGGATCTGATGGTATAGCCGAACGTGCCGAAGCTCTTCCGCCACAGTAACCACATCTTTGCCTTGATTCAGACTGCACTTATAGAAATCCGCAAGGGCCTTAATGGTGACCTCAACTTCCGAAATATCCCCCTTTATCGCCATCCACTTTACCAAGTCCAGGGTGTTGTATAGAAAATGCGGGTTGATTTGGGACTGCAGGGCTCGAAGCTCTGCCATTTTCGCACTTTCGCCGAGCCGGTATTTTTCTTCCATCAGCATTTTCTGCTGCTGCACCATGTAGTTGTAGGAATGGATCAGCTGCCCAATCTCATCATGCAGTTCAGACTCGGGAAGCTCTTGCAGCTCTCCGTTTTGCGCGACATTCATATGAGAGGCAAGAAGCGTAACCCGCCGGGTCATCGATTTGGAAATACCCTGTGCAAGCGCATATGAAATGCAGCCAAGAATAGCCAACACGGCAAGCAGGAAAAGGGTAATTTCTTTTCCACCAACGCGGACATCCTTACGCGGTATGATGGTCACAAGGTACCAACCGCTGGTTTCTAACGGAGCACTTCGGACGTAAATACGGGTATTTACTTCCCCAGCCTGTATGCTGCGCAGACTTTCGGAGGGCGTAAACCATGGCTCACTGGAGGTGAAGGTGCAGTACTGCTCTGCGGTGTCGTTGGATGCAAGAATCAGTTCTCCACTGCTGCTTTGAAGAAAGGATACGCTGTGCGGGGTGGGGGTGCTGCGCTGTAAGGTGTCAAGCAACATCTGCTTATCAAAGTCCACACGAAGATAGCCGACCGTTTGCGCATAGTTATTTGGATCCTGCACGGTGCGAATAAATGCGAGCGTGTTGTTTCCGATTTCACTTTGCGCTTCCAGAGAGGCGGATCCACACCAGAGAGAATGAACGCCGTTTGCTGCCATCTGCTGATACCACGCAGAACGCGCCGCATCCGCAAGACTGAGAAAGCGAATACTTTCGGAGGCGTACAGGTATTCGCTGTTCACATACAGCGCAATATTTGTCACTCTGTTTCCCCGGTTAAAGGCTTGCAGATAGGAGGAAAGCTTGTGCATATCGCCCAGCTGGTCATAGATCGGGTAGCTTTCTGGTGATTTTGAAATGGTATTTGCAATGGAAGCGTTCAGAATAATTGCGTCGGATATGGCATCTACTTGGTCAAGAGAATTACTGATAACATCATAGGTCTGGTCGAAAATTTGATTGCTGGAAAACAGAAGTGAGCGTTCCAACTGTGTGGCAACCCGGGATACGGTGGCAGCAGAAAACAGAAGAATCGGAAGCGTAATTAAAAAGACATAGGAAAGCACCAGCTTTTTTTGAAGAGGCAAATCTCCAAAGGTCTTGCCAAGGCGGCTCCAAAACCGTTTGTGATTGATCATTTTGTGTATTTCTCCCGGTATTCGCTGGGGGTACAGCCTTCCAATTTGCGAAACACCTTAGAAAAATAGTTCGCATTGTTAAAGCCAACCCGCAGCATGATGTCAACGACCCGATACCTGCTGTCTTGCAGGAGTTGTTTCGCTTTTTGAATACGATATGCTGTCAGGTATTGATTGACTGTCTGCTTGGTTTCTGACTTGAAGATGGAGCAAACGTAGGAAACAGACAACAGCACATGTCGGCTGATGGATTCAATACATAAATCCGGCTCCATGTAGTGTATGGAAATAAAGTCCATAATGCTGCGAACAGATGCGGAGTATGGAACCATGCTGGAGGAACTTTCCCAATATTGTGAGAGCTGCTGCATGGCGGCTGCAGCCATATCCTGCAGATACAAAGCGGATTCGACCTGTTGCAAAAAGGATTCATTTTTCTCGTTGAACGTCGACAACTGCTCCAGCTGGAAGATGACGCGGAGGTAGAAGTGGCGGACCTTCTGGACTGGGAAAATTGGTTGCATATATAGATTTTCGGTGTAGCTCTTGAGAGACAGAATGGATTCTTCCTTTTTTCCGGATTGAATGAGACGCATGTATGCCTGCAAGTCTGGCAGATGGGGTTCAAGGACGGGGCGGGTGGACGCGCCCTTCGCGTTGACAACGCTGCCATGCTTCCCGTAAAAGCCAAATTCCAGAGAAACCTGTGCGGCTTCGTAGGAATGGCGGACCTGCTGCAGTCCTTGCTCAAGACTGCCAATTCCAATCAAAAAGAAGTCAAAGCCATGAAGCGCGCGAGGGATTTCTTCACATACGGCTTTCAAATATGTCTGGGCTTTCTGTGCACCCTCAGAATCAAATACAAGCAGCAGAATTTCTCCGGGACTGTGGATAGAGAAAAAAACGGGAAGATTCCTGGCGGTTAGAGTGGTTTCAAGCTGTGTCAGGATATGCCGGAGCCCACCCCTGCCATAGATTTTCTCCACTTGATATACGTCGAGCTTCAAGATCGCAGTTTGGAGAAAGCTGGAGGGGCGGAGTGTGCTTCCAAGGGCGGCTATCTTTTCGGGCGACGGTTCCTGGAAGATGGGTTGGTCAATGAGCGTGTTCAGAAAAGCGCTGCGGAGGTGTGTAAGCGCGGTATGGAACGCTAAATTTTTTTCGTGCAGCAGCTGATACTCCTGATGCGCGGAAACGGCTTTTTCCAGTGCTTCATATAGTTCCGAGAGGAGGAAGGGCTTTTCGATATAATTCAGGGCCTTGAGCTCGATGGCGGCCTTTAGATATGCCGTATCAGAGTACCCGCTCATAAAAACGATCTGGCAGGATGGCAGATTCTCTCGAATATGCTTGGAGAGGGCAATGCCATCCGCATGGGGCATCCGAACGTCTGTGAGCAGAATGTCTGGCTGGTACGTGTCCAGCAGCCGAATGGCAGCAAGCCCGTCCGCGGCAGTTTGAACCTCTGAGATCCCGAGCCGCGTAAAATCAATACACTGGAGAATACCGTCGAGGGTATAGAGTTCGTCGTCTGCAATTAGAAGCCGTGCCATATTCGCACCACCTTTCGTTAAGCAGAGTATAACACATGGTACAGCCGTTGTGAAAGGCACAAGGAGAAAAAAATAGTATTCTTCCATAAATCTCAATTTTGTTATCTTTCTGTTTCTGTGCATCCTTGCTATGATTTAAGTGCAAACAGAAAAGATTGGAGCGATGATACAAATTGGAACGGATAAAGCACGGCAAGCTCTATCAATATAGAGTGTATCTTATTATGCTCTTACCGGCTGTGGCGTACTTCTTGATATTCAGCTATCTGCCAATGACCGGTGTGGTGATCGCATTCAAAGAATTTACATATGACGGTGGAATTTTCAAAAGTCCTTGGGTCGGATTAAAAAATTTCCGATTTTTCTTTGAATCGGGACAAGCGCTGCGGGTCACCCTCAATACGGTTCTGTATAACGGAACCTTCTTGATCGTGAATACCGTTTTGCAGCTTCTGGTTGCCATCGTCCTGTCTGAACTTGCTGGGCGGGGCTTTAAGAAAACCCTTCAGTCTGCGCTGCTCCTGCCCCATTTTATATCATGGGTCATTGTGGGTGCATTCGTGTACAATCTCCTGAATTATCGTTACGGCGCACTCAACTCTCTGCTGACAGCACTTGGGATGGATCCAATCGATGTTTATTCGTTGCCCGCCGCCTGGAAATACATTATTGTGTTCTTTAACGCTTGGAAGGGCGTTGGATATGGTTCAATTGTCTATCTGGCGGCAATCTTAGGCATTGACCGAAGCATTTATGAAGCGGCTGAGATGGATGGGGCAAATATTTTTCAGAAAATTCGATACATTACCCTGCCAGAACTGAAATCTACGATCATCATTATGACGCTCATGTCAATTGGTGGAATCTTCCGGGGCGATTTTTCCATGTTCTATCAGCTGGTGGGTAATAACGGTCTCCTGTTTAACGCCACGGATGTGATTGATACCTTTGTGTTCCGCTCGTTGATGACCACACAGGAGTTTGGAATGTCCGCAGCCGTCGGGCTGTACCAATCTGTACTTTGCTTCATTCTGATCATGATTACCAACCGCACGGTGAAAAAAATCGATCCGGATAGCGCCTTGTTCTGAGGAGGAAACCACTTTGAAAAAAATGAGCAAAGACCGTGTTCTGTTTAACATAATTGGATACCTGTTTATTACGCTTCTTGCTGTAGCCTGCGTGCTTCCGTTTATTATGGTGATTTCTGGCTCCCTCACAGCTGAGGAAAGCATTATTCAAAAGGGCTATTCCGTTTTTCCCAGGGAGTTTTCTCTGAATGCATACAGGCTGGCATTAAAGGCTCCAGAAAAAATCCTGCGGGCTTACGGCGTGACGACTTTTGTCACGGTTGTAGGTACGTTCCTAGGATTGCTCATCACCTCTATGACGGCCTATGTCTTACAGCGAAAGGACTTTTCCTGGAGAAACAAGTTTGCATACTTTTTCTTCTTTACAACGCTTTTCTCCGGAGGTCTTGTACCATGGTATGTTTTGATGGTAAAGTATCTGCACCTGAAGAATTCTATTGCCGCTGTGATCCTTCCCGGGATGCTGAGCGTGTTCAACATTCTCATTATGCGGAACTTTATGAGCGGTGTAGATGCGTCTTTAATTGACGCCGCCAAGATCGATGGTGCGGGAGAGTTTAAAATCTATTTCAATATTATGTTGCCCTTGGCGAAGCCAGCTCTTGCAACCATTGGACTTTTCACGGCCCTGGCATACTGGAATGAGTGGTACAACACGATGCTGTTCATCAGTGATGAGCGGCTGTATTCGCTGCAATACTATCTCTACCAGATCCTCAACAGCGTCAGTGCGAGAAAAAATTTGATGAACGTGACAGGCATTGTACTTCCAACTCTGCCGGAGGAAAGCCTGAAGCTCGCCATGACTGTGATTGCGACAGGTCCCATTATTCTGTTGTATCCGTTTGTTCAGCGTTATTTTGTAAAAGGCATTACAGTTGGTGCGGTAAAGGGGTGAGATAGAAAACGTAAACGAATCCGGAAGCCCAAATAAAAACAAATAATAAGGAGAGAAATATGAAAAACATGAAAAAAATCATTGCGGTACTGCTGGTTCTGGCAGCGCTTGCATCCCTTTTTACTGCGTGCAGCACAAAGCCGGCTGAGTCCAGCACAACGGCCGCAAATCCCAGCGAGCCTTCTGCCGCGGCAACAGACCCGGCAAAGGAGACTCTGGAACCTGTGACATTGAAGATGTATCTGCTGGGGGATAAACCGGCGGGATTTGATGAAGTTTATGCAAAAATAAACGAGAAGCTCAGTCAGGATATTCAGACGACACTGGACGTGGAGTTCATTTCCTGGAGCGATGTGGATCAAAAGTACTCTCTGCTGTTTGCGTCCGGCGAAGACTTTGATCTGATCTTTACGGCACCGTGGGCATATTATTCTTCTGTCGCAAATAAGAATGGCTTTTTGGAAATTACTGAGGATATGATGAAGCAGTATGCTCCGAATACTTGGGACGAGGTGCCGGAAGCGGCATGGGAGCAGGCCAAAATCAACGGAAAAGTGTACATGATTCCCTGCACTACGAAAGAGTACTCTACGCGGGTGATGGTCATTCGTGGGGACCTGCGGAAGAAATATGACGTGCCGGAAGTGACCTCGCTGGAAGGCTTTCAGAATTATCTCTATGCGGTCGCGGAGAATGAGCCGGGCATCATTCCGATGCAGCTTGGTGATCCGTATATGCTGCGGGAGCTGGTTGTAGGTACCTTCAATGGCTGGGACTACCTCGGAAATGTTGGCAACAATACCTATCTCATGTACGACTATAACAGCGACAGCAACGAAATTTTCAGCATGCTGGATATGCCGGAATATCTGGATTATTTGAACATGATGCACGACTGGAAAGAGCGCGGCGTGTGGACCAAGGATGTCCTTTCTGACCAGAGTGCCGGTCAGGGTATGGCGCAGGGCCGTGAGGCCGTCAGTATTCAGAACATCGGAATTGCCGGTCTTCTGAACAGTGTCCCGAAGGAACACCCGGATTATGATCCGGAGCTGATCGACCTGAGCGTGGGTAAAACGAAGATGCCTGCCCTTTATATCAACAATGGCATGGCAATTCATGCAACCTCCAAAAATCCGGAGCGCGCTTTGATGGTTCTGGATCTGTTCCGCAACAATCGTGAGTACTATGATCTTACCTGGTATGGCATTGAGGGAAAGCACTATACTGCCATTGGCGATACGGGCTATTCCAGCCTTCCCGATTCGGCCGATTACGGAGCGGGCGGCGCCTGCCAGTGGGGCTGGGGTGTAAGTTCTATGCAGCGCACGGCGGACGACGAGCCGGAGCAGCGCACCGAAATTATGGATCGCTGGATTAATGAGGAAACGGTCAACCATCCGCTCCAGAACTTCAACTTTGATGACACCAATGTAAAGAACGAGATGGCGAATATTGCAAACGTTTACCAGCAGTATGCCCTGCCCCTGGAGCTCGGCTTTGTTGATGTAGAGGATGGGCTTGCGACGCTGAAGGAAAAGCTCGATCAGGCGGGTATCGAAAAGGTGCGGCAAGAGATGCAGACCCAGTTGGATGAATACCTGAAGAATCTGAAATAAGCAAGAGTAGAATCGAAAGGCACCGGCGAAAACCGGTGCCTTTCCTTAAAACTGGCGGTATATACGCTTCAAGTATGTCGTTTCAAAGCAGAACACAGATTACTTGCCTTTTGTAATGGATTATTTTGAATGGAGTGTATTTTATGAAAAGACTTCTAATCCTTGCTCTAGTTGTACTAATCCTTGCTTCTACTGTTTTAGCTGCATCTGCTATAACTTCAACTTCTGATGATGTTTTAGAAGAGAAAGCGGAGAATCTTGTGACAAATCCGTCCTTTGAAAGCGGATACGGTCAAGAAATTCCCGGGTGGGAAATTACAGGAAATTTAGAATCTGCTTATACAGAGAATGGCGGATATACCGGGCAGCGACAGTTATCATTTTGGAATGAGACGAACTCTTACGAGGTTAGTGCTTCTCAAACAGTAGCCGAAATCCCTGATGGGACATACTCCTTAAGCATATGGGTAAAATCTTGTGGAACTCAAAATGACTGCACCATTAGTGTTTCCGAATATGGCGGAGATACGAGAAGCGTGGAAGTTCCCCAGGCAATTCAGCATTGGGCGCAGATCAGAATTAATAGAATAAAGATCAGTAGCGGCCAGTGCAAAATCCAAATCAAGTCTGCCGCAAGCTCGACAGAGTGGGCCTGCTTTGATGATGTAGTACTGCGTCTGGATAAAAACTATGTACAGAATTCATCATTTGAATCGGGATATGGGCAGAATATTTCGGACTGGCTTATTACTTCTGCGGATAATATGGAAAGTGCCGCATATGCAGAAGATGGTGGGCATAATGGGATGCGGCAGTTGTCTCACTGGAGTGGAAGTTCGAAGTACCAGGTTGATACCTACCAAAATATTGAAACGCTGCCGACTGGAATTTATACCCTAAGCGCATGGGTGAAGTCCTGTGGCACTCAAAAAGAGTGCTGGATGTATGCATCCGGATATGGCGGGGCGCAGCGCCGTATTCGAATTCCGCAGTCGCCGCAAGCATGGACACAGATACAAATAAACAATATTGAGATATCAAATGGAGAGTGTAAAATTGGTTTTTGGTCTGACGCCAAGGCGGGCGAATGGCTGTGTGTCGATGATGTGACCATGACGAAAGAGGCGAATTTCCTTAAGAACGGCTCTTTTGAAAATGCAGTTTCCGCGGATACGGGGAACTGGAGCATTTCCTCCAGCAATAATATGGCTGAAGCAGTGTATACCGAAATGGGAGGCTGCGATGGAACACAACAATTGTCTTTCTGGAACGAGGAAAAACCCTACAAAGTTTCTGCCACACAATTGATCACAGGACTTGAAAATGGAACGTACACACTTATAGCGTGGGCAAAATCATGTGGCACGCAGAATATGTGTTGGATTAGCGCCTCTGACTATGGTGGGGCAGAACGACGCAGCAGCGTACCGCAGTCTACACAGGAATGGAAAAGTATTTATATAAGGGGGATTCAGGTGACGAATGGTAAATGCCGTGTTACGCTTCATTCAGAAGCGGAGGCAAACGAGTGGGCTTGCTTCGATAATCTGGCCTTTGTAAAAGATGACATAGAGCGCCCGTTTTTTAAGGGGGCGGATATGTCCATGCTCAGGGAAATGGAGGATGCCGGAACTTGCTTTTATGAAAATGGCACACGCATTGATCCTTTTGAGATTCTTAAGGAGAATGGCTTTAACAGTATTCGTTTGAAGGTGTGGAATGATCCCGGTAACCCCAACTTCTATCCCGCAGATCAAAGCCCAGCAGAGGGCTACAACAATAAGGCGCACGTTGTGGAAACGGCACGGAGGGCCCATAATATGGGGTTCCAAATCGTTCTCGATTTCCACTACAGCGATTGGTGGGCAGATAAGCACAAACAATTCAAACCTCATGCGTGGGAAGAGCTGCAATTTACGGAACTGAAACAGGCGGTATATGACTACACCTATGATGTCGTGAACACCTTGCTCAAAGAAGGAATTCAGCCTGCTATGGTGCAGATCGGCAACGAAATCAATGCCGGTATTTTATGGGATGATGGAAAGATAGCTGATAATGCTTCCAACTGGAACAATTTAGCCGAGCTTTTGAAGGCGGGGTGTCGGGCTGTAAAGGATGTTTCTCCGGAAATCCAGACGGTGCTGCATGTAGATGATGGCTCGCATCTTTCTATGTGCCAGGACTTTTATGCCAACTGCATAGAAAATGGAGTAGACTTTGATGTGATAGGTCTGTCGTATTACACAACATGGTGCGGTAGTCTGGACCAACTCTCTGAAACGATGACGGCTCTGGCTGAGCGGTATGGAAAACCTGTTTGCGTTGTGGAAAATTCACAGCCATGGTGTTCGGGAGAGTACACCTTTACAGGGGAAACAGAAAAGTATCCCTGCACCGTACTGGGACAGAAGCAATTTCTTACAGAGCTGCTCACCAGGATCAAACGGGTCCCAGACGGGCTGGGTATTGGATATTTTGCATGGGAACCGTTTTGGATTGAACCTGCGGAAAAGAATTATCAGTGGAACAATGGCGGCTTCGTAGATTTTGAGGGGAATGTGCTGGACACCATTCATATTTTTCGCAATAATTAACACAAGCCGATGGAGGAGCGTATGTTTGATTATACAAGCACATACTTGCGAATGAACCAAAAACCGTGGTTTCCAATTATGGGCGAATTTCACTATAGCCGATATCAGGACGAGTTTTGGGAAGAGGAACTCCGCAAAATCCAGGCCGGCGGTGTAACAATCGTTTCCACATATGTGATTTGGATTCACCATGAGGAAGAGGAAGGCGTATTTGATTTTTCTGGATGCTGCGATTTGCGGAAATTCTTGCAGCTGTGCAAAAAGGTTGGACTAATGGTGTTTTTAAGACCAGGTCCATGGGTGCATGGAGAAGTACGAAATGGCGGATTCCCGGATTGGCTGATGGAAAAAGGGAAAAGGATTCGCCTGCGGAGTGATGATCCGGCGTATTTGCGGTCGGTTACACGATTCTGGCAAGCCATATTTCAGCAGGCGCAAGGCTTATTTTGGGATCAAGGCGGGCCAATTATAGGAATCCAAATCGAAAATGAATATGGTCATGTGGGCGGACTGCGGGGCGCTGATGGAGAACAGCATATGCGGACACTGACAGCGCTCGCGAAAAAAATAGGATTTTGCGTGCCGCTCTATACAGCAACCGGCTGGGGAGGCGCATGCACTGGGGGTCTTCTGCCTGTTATGGGCGGTTACTGTGAGGCACCATGGGCTCAGACAACAGGTGAACTCCCGGCAAACAGCAACTATATATTTAGCCATGTGCGAAGCGACTTGCTGATTGGCTGTGACCATAATGTGAATGATGAATTGACCTTTGATGAGACAAAGTTTCCGTATCTGACTGCCGAACTCGGAGGCGGCGTACAGATTACAGACCATCGCCGTCCCCAGGTCAGCGGAGCGGATATTGGGGCAATGTCCATCGCAAAGCTTGGAAGCGGCGTAGGAATGCTGGGGTACTATATGTATCACGGCGGCAGTAACCCCTGTGGAAAGTATTCATCTTTACAGGAAAGCAGGGAAACAGGCTATGCCAACGATCTGCCAGAAATCAATTACGATTTTCAGGCACCCATTCGGCAGTTCGGCACCATTTCGGACACCTACCGGGAGATTCGACTTCTGGCACTTTTTCTTCGTGATTTTGGAGAACTTCTTGCGCCGATGCAGTCAAAAATCCTGACGCCGTGTGAGGACCCAGAGGATGCGCACACGCTCCGTCTGGCGTGCCGTTTTGACGAAAACGGCGGATTTCTTTTCTTCAATAATTATCAGCGCAGACGGACAATGGATGCCCATCCGGGAACTGTCCTTATGGGCTACGATGGGAAGGGAACAGTGCTGTTTCCCAAAACGGATATTGCGTCCGGAGAATTTGGATTTTTCCCCTATCGGCTCGTCCTGGGACAGGCCATTTTGCAAAGCGCACTTGCGACGCCCCTCTGCAAACTGCGGACGGCCAAAGAGGAGGTGTTCGTATTTTATGGTGACAGAGAGAATGCTTACCAATGGGAGTCAAAAGAAACGGCTGCAATTTTGCATCTGAACCGCGCACAGGCGCTCAAGGCGGTAAAAGTGCATCTTGACCAGGACTACCTAATCCTTACAGACTACTTTGTATGGGCGGATGACGGCAAGCTAGTCGTTACGGGCGAGAGGAAAACAGAAATATATACCTACCCCGCATTGCATGAACTTCCTGTGGGATTTCGCTTTGTGAAGAAAGAGGGAGCGCTGTATCAGTACATTCGTGAGGTTGCGGAAGAAAAAATTACATGGAAGCTTACAAGTGCGGGCGGCGGTCAATCTGTAAAATATAAGCTGCATTTGGAATACCCGGGGAAAAACATGGCCGCGGAGTACGCAGACGCAATTCTAAGAATCTCGTATCTTGCGGAACGTATGAATGTCTTCTGTACTGGAAAGAAGGTCAATGATTACTTCTACAATGGGCAGGATGCGCTTCTCAGTCTTCGCTACTTTGGATATCCGACAGAATTAGAACTTGAGCTGCTGCCAATCTGCAATGCGGATCAGAAGCGTATCTATTTAGATGTCTGGCCTGAGCTTGCACAGGGAGACAACGCAAGTATCTCAAATGTTTCAATCCAGCAGCTGTACTCCTAGGTATACGGACGCTGTGGAAATGCTCTATGATTCCGTTCCGCTGGCACTGTCCGAGCTTATCCGTGCGGAGGCAATGGCGATTGTGAACAGAGTCCTGAAGCGTGAGCCGGAATCGAAACGCGACTTGTTTGCCTACATGGTCGAGTGGCCGGACAACATGGATGTCAACAGATGGTATTATCTTGACGTTTAGGAGACAACGAACAGGCACGACTTTGCTCGCAAGGCGAATACCCATGAGTACTGGACTGATTTTATCACTCCGCCCGACTGGGCCGCATTGGAGAAGTAAAACTTCCGGTTTTGCAAATTCATCAATGAGGAGGGGCGGCTTGTCCGCCCCCTCATTCTTCCAATCAAGAGGTGATTTCGATGGACGAAGCGCAACTGACAGCATGTGTTTTCCAGAAGATGCTGGACACCGTTTTTCTGACAGAGCACAACATGGCCCGGCAGCTCGGCCTGTCCTACAAGGTGCTGCGGCGGGTCCAGACGGCGCAGCGTATGACCCAGAAGACCGCCGATGCCATGGAGCGACTGCTGCAATACTGTGTGCGCAATCAGATTCCATTGGACCGTTACCTCTCGGAATACCGGTAAGGAGAAGCTCCCCCTGTGGCAGAAAATACTCTGTCACAGGGGGATTTTTTTCGTTATAGCAGACCGAGGCTTCGGCGCAGATAATACTGCCCGACCTCGGAAAAGCGCTTTTGCAGATTGTCCGGCGTTGGTTCCTGCCCCTCCGCCAGCAGAAGCCGGAAAATGGCGGCATCCACCACATCCATATTCAGCGCAGTATGCTCGTCGGTAAACATCCGGTCGATCAAGTCCAGCAGTTCCTGCCGCGAGAAGCTGCGGCGCATATCCCGCAGGTCCTGCACAGTCAAGTCAGCGGCGTTTTGTGACATGAGGGCGTCCTCCTATCCGACTGTATGCGGCAGAATGTGCCTCATAACGGAAGATTATTTTGTAAAATACGGCGTTATAAGGGAAGATGTTCCGTTATAGGCTTCTGTATCAAATCCGGGTTCTTCGGTAAAATATTCATATAGATACTGAGGAAAACGAGGTGCGCATATGCCCATATCCTATAAAGTCATCGGCAGGCATATCCGGGACGCACGAAAGAGCGCAGGCCTTACGCAGGAAGCAGCTGCCAATCAGCTGGGCCTGTCGCCGGAGCATTACGGCAAGGTCGAGCGCGGAGAGCGCACGGTCAATCTGGAACGGCTGGTACAGATCAGCCATCTGTATGGGACGACGGTCTGTGCGCTGCTGGAAGGCTTTAATACCGAAGCCGTAGCGCCCGTGACCCAGCGGCCAGCAGAAATGGATGCGTTTCTGTCCGCCATGCGCGAAATTGCAGGCGGCTGCACGGAACGAAGCCGTGCGCTCATGCTGCGCGTCTGCGCAGAGATCGCAGCCATCGACAAAAACTGAACACCTTGGATGCCCGCTCCTCGTGAGCGGGCTTTTTCTTTCTCTACTATACCATAGATTTTCAGAAAAACGTCAAGAAAAGGATGAAAAATCTTTCGCCATTTTCAGGGGTTTTATGCCCGCAGGGGTGACAAATTTATCACGTTCCCGAATCGCAGAATTGCTTGTAAAATAGGAATCGTCGAAACGAGAAGGGAGATAAATCTATGGAGAAGGGGCTAACGTCCTATGTGCTGAACTATCTTCTGAGTACCTGTTTTGACAGCAAAGCAGATATGGCACGACAGCTGGATATGAGCAAGCGCGCCCTGCAGCGCGTGATGAACGAGCCGCAGCTGAGTAAAGGCGGCAGCGTCGCGCTGGTCAAGGCGCTGTGCTACTGCGCTCGGCACCATGTTCCCGTGGACCCAATTCTGCGTGAGTATGCGGCGCATGATACAGACCACCAGAAAGATTTTATTTACGACCCGAGTACCATCAACCTCGCAGCGTACACCCGCTTGACTCTGCCCATGCCGGAGCATTTGACCGCAGAGGGCGCGGAGGTGTTTGCATCCATGCTCCGCTTTCTTCAAAGGGCCTCGGCGCACATCTGCCCGAACTGCATGGTCTGGTGCAACCCATGGGACGGAACGGCACGATTTATGGAAGGTGGCTGCTACCTTGCGCGGATGGCGCGGTGTATCTGCCGGGAGGTCGCCTCATTATACACAGAAAGCTGGAACAAGCTATGATTTATGAAACAGATTTGTTTTCGTTCTCCTTTGTCCCGAACTGGTATTTACAGCTGGATGCGCTGGCAGAGCTGGCGCTCCCGGAGCCGTGGCGTTTCCGCAGCGGCAGCTATTCCGAGAAAAATTATGATACACCGATCTTAGAACGATACATTCAATCTATTTTTCGCAAACAGGTCATCGACTACAATGCTGCAACTGACATGGCTGAGAAGGACCGGATCATCCTCATGCGCAACGAATACGCCTGCTTTCATACCGGCCTTTATACAAAGCGATATAAACCCATCTATGCCTGCTTCGGCAGAAATAAAAAACTGGATTCTTTATTCTGGATTCTTTATTAAAGTGGTGCTTCCGGGGCTTCGCGGATGAAAACTCTGCGCTGCTGCGCTATATTTCCCCACTGCCGGAAAAGCCTCTCTACTCAATGCCGCTGCAAGGTATTCATTACGTTCCAGACTGGCCGGTGCGCGTCAACGTGGAGCACATCCTCGGAGACCCGGCCAATGTCGCAAGATTGCCTACCGAACTGCAAAGCGCCCGCAATCTGCCTCTCCTTCTGGAAACGGCGGTTGAGCTGGCGCGCCGAAAAGCCATCGTCTCTCCCGGCGACGCTGTCCCGCAGATTTATCAGCAGAGGCTGCAATACCTCCTGCCGCTGTGTCTGACGGATATGGAGACGCCGGACCTCGCCATCACCCTCCGGCCCATGGACGGGTATTACATGGGATATACCTGCCTGACCTTGGAGATGGCCTATCTGAACGCACGGCTTCTGGCACGCCCCACAGCCAAATGGCTGTTGGGCTTGGTGGAATAAAAAGTCTGGAAGGTACATAGAGAGGTCCAATCGCCCCGCGCTCTGCGGGACGTGGATATAAATATTATGGTGTGAGCCTGCTGCACGGCACTTGAGTGTCGTGCGGCGGGCTTTTTTCGTTTTGCGGCCAGAGTGCCGCCATGCAGGCCCCGAAAGGAGTCCGCATGAAAATCCAGTACAAATTTGCAACCGAAACCGTGACCATTGAGGTCGATGACCGTTGGGGTGAGCTCCTGGTGGATCTGAACCGCCAAGAGTACAACAACGACCACAAGGAGACGCGACGCCACAGCAGTATGGATGCTCTGGCAGAACAGGGCGTCCTGTTTGCGGCAGAGCAGGACGCGCTTGCCGCGCTGTTCCAGGAGTCGAGCCGCACAGATATGCTCCGCGAGGCGATCAAAACGCTAAAGCCCGCACAGCAGAGGCTCGTGCAGGCGGTCTATTACGACGGTATCAGCGTGAAGGACTACGCTGCGCGGGAGGGCGTTGACCCCTCGGCCATCACGCATCGCCTGCGCACCATTAAAAATAAGCTCAAAAAACTTCTGTGAGACCCTCAGTTTTCCCGCTTTCTGTGGCTTATCTGTGAAGGGCAAACCAATACCGTCCTTCAGAAAGGATGAAAACGGTGAAACATGATCTGGAAGTTCGTGTCACAGGCAGACCGCAGACTGAGCGGATTGTTCGGTGCAGGATCGTCAGCCTGCGCGAAAAGCTGCTGACGCGGCTATTCGGGAGATGGGAACAGATGATGATCCTCATTCCCGGCCCCAGCGTGGAGTCTGTGTCTATCGCCGAGACGGCGGAAGGAGGCGTGGCGCATGAGTAAAGTGAAACTTCTGCTTGCTGTCACGGAGAATCTTCGCTCCCTGGCGGACAGCGTTCAGGCTGTGGCGGATGCCATGCTGCAGAATGAGCCGACTGTCGATGCAGAGCCGAAGGCATCCACACCTGCGCCAAAAAAGGAACTGACGCTGGAGGAAGTCCGAGCAGTGCTTGGTGAAAAGAGCCGAGCCGGATTCACGACTGAGATCCAGGCGCTCCTTAAAAAGTACGGTGCTCCGAAGCTCTCCGGCATCGACCCCAAGCACTACGAGGCGCTGCTCAAGGATGTGGAGGTGCTAAAGGATGCCCCCTAATCGTCACGCAGTCCTCTCGGCGTCCTCCTCCCACCGCTGGCTTCACTGCAATCCCTCGGCTCGGCTGGAATTGGAGTTTGAGGACAGAGAAACGGCAGCCGCTGCCGAAGGTACCGCCGCTCATGCTCTTGCAGAACACAAGCTCCGTAAGGCACTGAAGATGCGCTCCACCCGCCCGGTCAGCAAGTACGATTCCGATGAAATGGAGATGTACACGGACGGCTATGTGGAATTCGTTCTGGAAGCCATCGAGGAAGCCCGGCAGGACTGCCTAGACCCAAAGGTGCTCATTGAGCAGCGGCTGGACTTCTCCTGCTATGTGCCGGACGGTTTCGGGACCGGCGACTGCCTCATCGTGGCGGACAAGCTGCTCCACATTATTGACCTCAAATACGGCCAGGGCGTGTTGGTGAGTGGCGAGGAAAATCCACAGATGATGCTGTACGCCCTCGGCGCACTCCGCATCTTCGATTGTCTCTACGACATTGAGACGGTTTCCATGACCATCTACCAGCCACGCCGGGAGAATGTCAGCACCTGGGTTATTTCCGTTGCCGACCTTCGGAACTGGGCGGAAAAGACGCTGAAACCCAAGGCAGAGCTTGCCTTCAAAGGCGAAGGCGAATACTGCCCCGGTACGTGGTGCCAGTTCTGCAAGGCGGCGGTCAAGTGCCGCGCCAGAGCCGATGCCAAGCTCCAACTTGCCAAATACGAGTTTGCCCAGCCGCCTCTGCTCTCCGATGCGGAGATCAGCGACATTCTCGGCAAGCTGGATGACCTCACCAAATGGGCAAATGAGCTCATGGCCTACGCCCAGGACGCAGCGGTCAACCACGGAAAACAGTGGCCCGGCTATAAGCTGGTGGAGAGCCGCACCAATCGCAAATACACCGACGAGGATGCCGTTGCCGCTGCCGCCCGTGCAGCCGGGTATGCCGACATCTTCAAAAAATCGCTTATCCCCATCACTGAGATGGAGAAGCTGATGGGCAAAAAGACCTTTGCCGAGGTGCTCGGCGGTCTGGTCGTCAAGCCCAAAGGAAAGCCGACGCTCGTTCCCGCATCCGACAGGCGTTCGGCTATCACGACTACGGGTGCAAAACAAGACTTTACCGACTATAAAGGAGAACTGTAATTATGGCTAACAAGATGAATTCGACCAAAGTTGTGACCGGCGTTGTCCGCCTGTCCTACGCAAACGTGTGGGAGCCTGCCTCTATTAACGGCAGCAACCCCAAGTATTCCGTGTCACTCATCATCCCGAAATCCGACAAGCAGACCCTCGATGCCATCAACGCCGCCGTGGACGCTGCCATCAAGGAAGGCATCGCCAAGTTCGGCGGAAAGATCCCCAACAAGGCGGCTCTGAAGCTCCCGCTCCGTGACGGCGATACCGAGCGTGACGATGAAGCCTACAAGAACAGCTTCTTCGTAAACGCCAACAGCACCACCGCTCCTCAGATCGTGGACCGCAGCGTTCAGCCGATCCTCGATCGCTCCGAGGTGTATTCCGGCTGCTATGCCAGAGTGTCCGTCAACTTCTACGCCTTCAACTCCAACGGCAACCGCGGCATCGCCTGTGGTCTTGGCAACATCCAGAAGGTTCGTGACGGTGAGCCTCTCGGCGGCAAGTCCTCTGCGGCTGACGATTTTTCTACCGATCTGGATGACGATTTTCTGTCGTGATGAAGAATCTGTCCATAGACATCGAAACCTACAGCAGCGTAAACCTCGCCAAAAGCGGGGTTTATCGCTATGCCGAAGCCCCGGACTTTGAGGTGCTGCTTTTCGGCTACTCGGCAGACGGTGCGCCGGTACAGGTCGTGGATCTGATTGCCGGAGAAACGCTCCCCGCCAATGTCTGCTCTGCGCTGATCGACCCCGCTGTGACCAAATGGGCGTTCAATGCGCAGTTCGAGCGTGTGTGTCTGTCCCGTTATCTCGGCTATCCCACCGGGCAATATCTCGACCCGGCCTCCTGGCACTGCACGATGGTCTGGGCGGCAACGCTGGGACTGCCGCTTTCGCTGGAAGGCGTCGGCGCTGTGCTGGGTCTGGAAAAGCAGAAACTCAAGGAAGGCAAAGACCTCATTCGGTATTTCTGCACCCCGGCAAAAGCAAGAGACGGTTCGCTTATTCGACACTATCCGACAGACGCTCCGGACAAGTGGGCGCTGTTCAAAGCCTACAACCTCCGGGATGTGGAAACAGAAATCTCCATCCAGAAGAAACTCTCTAAGTTCCCAGTCGCTGAGTCCGAGTGGCGCAACTACACGCTTGACCAGCAGATCAATGACCGGGGCATCATGCTCGACCGCAATCTTGTCACCCAGGCGATTCGTTGCGACGAGCGCTTCAAACGAACACACATGGAGCAAGCCCGCTCGGTGACCGGCCTGGATAACCCCAACAGTCCGGTGCAGCTCAAGGCATGGCTTGCCGAAAAAGGCGTGGAGGCAGATTCGCTCTCCAAAGCTGCCGTGTCGGAAATGCTTGAAAAGGCAGACGGAGAAATCGAACTTGCCCTCTCCCTGCGGCAGGAACTTGCCAAGAGCAGCGTCAAGAAATACACCGCCATGCAGACGGTGGTCGGCTCGGATGATCGTGCCAGAGGGCTTATCCAGTTTTACGGGGCCAACCGCACCGGACGCTATGCCGGTCGGCTCATCCAGGTGCAGAACCTGCCGCAGAACCATCTGCCGGATCTGGATACCGCACGGGCACTGGTCCGCAGTGGCAATGCGGATGCCGTGGAAATGCTCTATGACTCCGTGCCGCTGGTATTGTCCGAACTTATCCGCACCGCCTTTGTACCGAAACCCGGCTGCCGCTTTTATGTTGCCGACTTCTCTGCTATCGAGGCGAGAGTCATCGCATGGATCACCGGAGAGCATTGGCGGCAGGAGGTTTTTGCAAACGGCGGCGATATTTACTGCGCTTCCGCTTCGCAGATGTTCCATGTCCCCGTGGAAAAGCACGGCGTGAACGGTCATCTGCGGCAGAAAGGTAAAATTGCCGAATTGGCTCTTGGTTATGGTGGCTCCGTTGGCGCACTGAAAGCAATGGGCGCACTGAATTACGGCTTGCAGGAAGAAGAGCTGAAACCACTGGTGGATGCTTGGCGACTGTCCAATCCCCACATCACAAAGTTCTGGTGGGACGTGGACAAGGCAGCTTCCACCTGTGTCCGGGAGCGAACTGCCGCGGAAACACACGGTATCCGCTTCTACTATCAGAGCGGCATGATGTTCGTCGTGCTGCCCTCCGGCAGACGGCTCGTTTATGTGAAACCGAAGTTGGGCCTGAACCGCTTCGGCAACGAGTCCGTAACGTATGAAGGCATCGGCGAACAGAAGAAGTGGCTGCGCCTGGAAAGCTACGGTCCCAAGTTCGTGGAGAATATCGTCCAGGCAACTGCGCGGGACATCCTTGCGGAAGCCATGCTCCGACTGAATACCGCCGGATACCGCATCGTCATGCACGTCCACGATGAAGCGGTCATCGAAGCCCCGCCGGATACCTCTTTGGAGGATATCTGCTCCATCATGGGGCAAACGCCCACCTGGGCTTCGGGGCTTCTGCTCCGGGCAGACGGATATGTCTGTGATTATTACAAGAAAGACTGAGGTGACCCGATTGAGCATCGACAAATACAATTCCGAACGTTATTACGACCCCACCGCCTACGAGGCGCTGACCAGGATCGAACAGGAAGCCAAGGCGCTCCGGGCTTTCCGCCCTGTGGTGTATATCTGCTCTCCGCTTGCCGGAGATATGGTAAAGAACCAAGAGAACGCCCGTACTTACTGCCGCTTTGCCGTGGATGCCGGATGCGTCCCCATTGCGCCGCACATCTACTTCACCCAATTCATGAATGACAATGACCGCAAGGAGCGTGATTTGGCTCTGTTTATGGACATCGTCCTGCTTTCCAAGTGCGCCGAGCTGTGGGTGTTCGGCGAAGAAGTGACCCGCGGCATGAGCATTGAAATCGAGAAGGCCAAGCGGAAAGGTCAGCTCATCCGCTACTTTACCGAAAGCTGTGAGGAGGTACGCAGATGAAGATCGCAGTCGGCAACAGCCGCATGGACAAAAAGTGGAAGAACCAGGACATCTCCTGGGCGGATCTCTGCGCCCGCTGCGGCAGCACCATCCGCACCACGGAAACGGTCGAGGAATACCGCAAGCTGAAAAAGGGTCAGCAGGACGGCATCAAGGATGTGGGCGGCTTCGTGGGCGGACACCTCCGGGAAGGCCGCCGCAAAAACGGCATGGTGCTGTGCCGCTCTCTGCTCACTTTGGATATGGACTACGGAACCCCGGACATCTGGGATGAAATTACGCTGTTCCATGACTTCAAGTGCTGCGTCTATTCCACCCACAAACACACGCCGGAGCATCCCCGCCTTCGTCTGCTCATTCCGCTGAAACGGGAGATCAGCGAGGAAGAATACCCGGCAGTCGCACGAATGGTGGCAAAGGAGATCGGCATCGACCTTTTTGACGATACGACCTACGAGGCATCCCGGCTCATGTACTGGCCTTCCACCTCCGCCAACGGCGAGTTCTTCTACAAAGTGCAGGACGGCACAGAGCTTGACCCAGATGAATACCTTTCCCGTTACGACGATTGGCACGATGCCTCCACCTGGCCGGTATCCAGCCGCCAGTCAGAGGTGGTGCAGCACAGCATCGCCCAGCAGGCCGACCCGCTGACAAAGCCGGGTGTGGTGGGGGCTTTCTGCCGCGCCTATACCGTGGAGGAAGCCATCGACGCCTTCCTCTCGGATGTATATGCGCCGTCGGCCATGAACGGTCGCTACGACTATATCCCCGCCGATTCGTCTGCCGGTGTCATCGTTTACGACGGTAAGTTCGCATACAGCCATCATGCCACAGACCCGGTCTGCGGTCGGCTGCTGAACGCTTTTGACCTGGTGCGTCTGCATCGTTTCCGTGACCTGGACGATAAATGCGCCCCGGACACCGCGCCCAGCAAGCTGCCGTCCTTCCAGGCTATGTCAGACTTTGCCATCAAGGACGAGAAGGTCAAGGCGGTCTTTGCCGAGGAACGCAAAGCCCAGGCAAATGAAGAGTTCTCCGACGAGGACTGGCAGAAAGCTCTGGAGCTGGACAAGACCGGCAAGGTGAAAAACACGCTGCAAAACCTTACCGTGATCCTTACGAACGACCCGCTTCTGAAACCGCTGGTGTTCAATCAGCTTTTGGACGGCATGGAGATCAAGGGCGATGTGCCCTGGCGGCACCCCTCGAAATTCTGGCGGGATGCGGACGATGCCCAGCTCATCAGCTATGTGGATTCTCACTACGGAACCTTCTCCGCCAGAAACTATGACATTGCCGTGGCGAAGGTCACGGACGACCGCTCCTACCATCCCATTCGAGAGTTCATTGAGAATTTGCCGGAGTGGGACAAAGTTCCCCGTGTGGACACGCTGCTCATCGACTACCTCGGTGCAGACGATAACGAGTATGTCCGTGCCGTCACCCGGAAAACGCTCTGCGCCGCCATTAAGCGTGTGCTGTATCCCGGCTGCAAATTTGACTCCATGCTGGTACTGAACGGCCCCCAGGGTGTGGGCAAAAGCACCCTCATTGCCAAGCTGGCCGGAGAGTGGTTCTCCGACAGTCTGAACCTTGGCGACACCAAGGATAAGACCGCCGCCGAGAAACTGCAGGGGTATTGGATCTTGGAGATCGGCGAACTGGCGGGTCTCAAAAAGGCCGAGGTGGAGACGCTGCGTTCCTTCCTCTCCCGGCAGAACGACATTTACCGTGCGGCTTTCGGCAAGAGAGCAACGCCGCATTTGCGCCAGTGCGTGTTCTTCGGCACTACTAATGCAGAGTCCGGCTATCTTCGGGATACCACCGGAAACCGCCGTTTCTGGCCGGTCAAAACGCCCGGTACGGGCATCAAGCACTCCTGGGATCTGACCCCGGAGCTTATTTGCCAGATCTGGGCGGAGACGCTGGTGTATGTGAAGCAGGGCGAGAAGCTCTATCTGAGCGCCGAGTTGGAAGCTCTGTCGAAAGCCGAACAGCGAGAGGCAATGGAGTCCGACGAGCGTGAAGGGCTTGTCCGTCTGTATCTTGACACGCTGCTCCCGGAGGATTGGGACGGCATGGACCTTTTCGAGCGCCGCAGCTTCCTCACCGGCAGCGACTTCGGCGACACCCAAAAGCACGGTACGGTCAAGCGCGCCCAGGTGTCCAACATGGAGATCTGGTGCGAGTGCTTCGGCAAGGAACGCGCTAACATCCGCAGGACGGACAGCAACGAGCTGACCGCCATCCTTGCCCGTCTGGGCTGGAAGCGACTGGACAACAAAATGCGCATCCCGCTCTACGGACCGCAGTATGTCTTCGTTCCAAAGGAGTGTTCCCGATGAAAAAGACTGTACCGGCCATTCTTCGGAACGAGTTCCGAGGGAAAACGCACCTTTTCGGCACGTTCGAGAGAACAACTCATGGGAACGGCGGCGGCCCCATAAGCAGCAAAGAAAATCAGCAGTCTGGTTCCCTTGTTCCTGACCTTTCTTATATATCGAAAGAAGAAGGAATAAAGAGCAGTAAACACGCGATACACGCATTTGCGCGTGTATAGGGCTTTTCGGGTTTTAAGAACATGGGAGGTCACGATGCGTGAGAAAACGATAGAAACAAAATTGGTGCAGGCCGTCCGCGCAAAAGGCGGTCTTGCCCCGAAGTTTACAAGCCCCGGTTTTGATGGAGTGCCAGACCGCCTGGTACTCCTCCCCGGCGGCAAAGTTGCCTTCATTGAGTTGAAAGCGCCGGGCAAAACGCTCCGTCCTCTGCAGGTAAGGCGAAAAAGGCAGTTAGAGGCACTCGGCTTTTCGGTGTACTGCATCGACAGGCCCGAACAGATAGAAACCGTACTACAGGAGATTGGAGGTGATGCCCGATGAAGTTCATACCACACGATTACCAGCAGTTCTGCATTGACTACCTTGAGAGCCATCCCATTGCTGCGATATTTCTTGATATGGGCTTAGGTTGAGCAAAACAGCAATCACGCTTTCCGCCATCTTCGACCTCTGCCTGGACAGCTTTCTGATCCGCAAGGTGCTGGTCATCGCACCGCTGCGTGTCGCCAGAGATACATGGCCTGCGGAGATCCATAAGTGGGATCATCTGCATGGGCTGACCTACTCGGTGGCGGTCGGCACGGAAACCGAGCGCAAGGCGGCACTCCGGCAGCGGGTCAGCGTGTACATCATCAATCGGGAGAATGTCCAGTGGCTCATTGAGGAGAGCGGCATTCCCTTTGACTACGACATGGTGGTCATCGATGAGCTGTCCTCCTTTAAGAGCTACCAGGCAAAGCGATTCCGTAGTCTGCTGAAAGTCCGCCCCGGTGTCAAACGCATCGTGGGGCTGACCGGCACACCCAGCAGCAACGGTCTTATGGATCTGTGGGCGGAGTTCCGCATTCTCGATATGGGCAAGCGGCTCGGTCGGTTCATCACCCATTACCGCAACACCTTCTTCCGCCCGGACAAGCGCAATGGTCAGGTAGTATTCAGCTACAAGCCGCTGCCCGGTGCGGAGGAACAGATCTACGAAGCCATCTCCGACATCACCATCTCCATGAAGGCGGCAGACCAGCTGCAAATGCCGGAATGTGTGATGAACGAGGTAACGGTCACGCTTTCCGAGAAAGAGCGAAAAGCCTACGACGCCATGCGCTCGGAGCTGGTCATTTCCCTCGGCGATGCGGAGATTGATGCTGGGAACGCCGCAGCCCTCTCCAATAAGCTCTCCCAGATGGCAAACGGAGCCGTCTACGGAGAGGACAAGCGTGTGTTTCAGATACACGACCGCAAGCTGGATATGCTGGAGGATCTCATCGAAGCCGCCAACGGGAAACCCGTCCTTGTGGCGTACTGGTTCAAGCACGACTTGGAGCGCGTCTCCGAGCGGCTGCATAAACGGCACATCCCGTTCAGCCTGCTGGACGATTCCGACAGCATCCGCAGATGGAACAGCGGTGAGCTGCCCGTGGCACTCATCCATCCGGCTTCTGCCGGTCATGGACTGAACCTGCAGGCAGGCGGCTCGACCCTCATCTGGTTTGGGCTGACCTGGTCGTTGGAACTCTACCAGCAGACCAACGCCCGCCTGTGGCGGCAGGGGCAGACCACCGATACCGTGGTCATTCACCACATCATTGCAAAAGACACCATCGACGAGCGCATCATGGCTGCGCTCCGTAAAAAAGAAAAGACCCAGACCGCACTCATTGATGCGGTCAAGGCTAACTTGGAGGGATAATATGACGGCAAAAGAATATCTGAATCAGGCTTACCGTCTGGATCAGCGCATCAACAGCAAAATCGAACAGGTCACTTCGCTGAATGAGCTGGCGACGAAATGCACATCCTCCCTGACCGGTATGCCGAAAGCGCCCAATCAGGCGACCTCGACCATGGCGGAAGCCGTCACAAAGATCGTCGATCTGCAGGCGGAGATCAACCGGGACATCGACACGCTGGTCGATTTGAAGCGCGAGATCGTATCGGTCATCAAGCAGGTGGAGAATCTGGAATATCAGACGCTGCTGGAAAAGCGGTATCTGTGCTTTCTCACCTGGGAGCAGATCGCTGTCGATATGGGATACGACCTTCGCTGGCTCTATCGCCTCCAGCGGCGGGCGCTTTCCGAAGTTCGGGTGCCAAGTTCCGCAACACGCCATGAAAAGCCATTATAAAACACAAGACTCCTGTGGTATCCTTAGAATCGAAATCAGAAGCAGAACAGCCATTGCGGAGAAATTTCGCAATGGCTGTTTCTATATCAGGAGGCGGGACCGATGCCCAGAAAACCGCTGCGCCCCTGCTCTCACCCCGGCTGCCCCAACCTCTGTGAAGGACAGTTTTGTGAACAGCACCGTGTGGAAGAACGCCGAAAGTACGACAAATACGAGCGCAGCCCCGATGTCAACTGCAAGTACGGCAGAGCGTGGAAACGCATCCGTGACCGCTATGCGGCGGAGCATCCCCTCTGTGAGATGTGTCTAAAGGAAGGTCGGCTGACCCCGGTACAGGAAGTTCACCACATCCTGCCTGTTTCCAAAGGCGGCACCCACGCAAGGGACAACCTGATGAGTCTCTGTCAGTCCTGCCACACAAAGATCCACCACAATCTCGGGGACAGATAAATAGAAAAAGGGCACCTTTAAGAGGTGCCCTTGGCTTTATTCAGCTTTTACTCGTCATCGTCGTCATCTTTGTCATCATCGGCTGAAACATCTACGGTTTCTTCAAACTGAAATCTCCCAGGAATGTGTCCACTGTCACCTTCCCGTTGCGTCTTTTCTGATGTGTCGATGTCCCAACCTCCACCTTTGTAATAGCCATAAGGATACTGTTCAGAGTAATTTCTGCTCATAATGGTTCTCCTTTCATAACATCAGACACTTAAAACTGCTTAATGTACTTTACAGTATCCATGATAGGCGCATGAAAAAGGAAAGTCAATGCCAAAAAGAGAAAAGTAACAACTATGCCGTGCGTGTACGCCAACGGGCGGGGGGGAATGAAATCTCTGGGACCTTTGAGGTCGGGCAACGGCCCGGGGCTTCGTGTGCGAAAAAGGCTATTCAAATAAGGGATTAACCGATCAACATATTTTTTATAGAAAGCGTGAGATTTTTTGGCGAAAGACGGAACGGTCCGGGGCGGCCCCAGACGCGGGACGGGACCCAAACCGAAGCCCCTGTCCGAAAAAATACAGAGTGGTCAACCGGCACGGTATATGCCGAACGACCTGCCGGAACTGAATCTCGCCGAACTGGAGGCGGTCGATCTGCCGGAGGGCGCTGCGCTGGAAGGCGCAGATATGCCGAAGCCAGGCGAGTATCTTTCCGCAAAGCAGAAAAACGGTGTGCCACTTGGCGCAGCGGAAATTTACAAGGAGACGTGGCTGTGGCTGAAACAGCGCGGATGCGAGAAACTCGTCAACAAGCGGCTCATCGAGTCCTTTGCACAGGCATTTGCGCGGCACATCCAGTGTGAGGAGGCCATCAGCACCTACGGCCTGCTTGGCAAGCACCCCACCACAGGCGGCGTGATGGAGTCGCCGTTCGTTAAGATGTCCATGCTGTTCCAAAAGAATGCGAACCTTGCATGGTACGAAATTTATTCCATCGTGAAAGAAAACTGCACTGCGGATTACTCCGGAGCAAGCACGCAGGATGACCTCATGGAGCGCCTGCTCCGTTCGAGAAAGGGATAACATCATGTTTGAGAAAGTAAATCCGTGCCACCCGGATAAGGTAGCAGACAGGATCGCCGGTGCGCTGGTGGATCTGTCGTATGCAAAAGCAGATAATCCCCGCATCGCTGTGGAGGTCCTCATCGGTCATGGCGTGTGCCACATCATTGCGGAAACCTCCGTCACGCTGGATAAGACAGGTGTGACTTCCGCCGTTCACCGCATTGCCGGAAATCTTGCTGTGAACTATGTGGAAGTGCCGCAGGACGGTCACCTTGCCGACAACCAGGCAGACGGCGTTCGCTGCGGCGACAACGGCATCTTCAAGGGGATGCCCATGACTGAGGAGCAGAAGACGCTCTCTCAAATCGCACGGGACGTTTTCTCTGTGTATCCCTATGACGGCAAGTACATTCTGGACGGTGACCGGCTCATTCTCTGTCAGAGCAATGTCGAGACGCAGCATCTGCGTGAGATTTATCCCGATGCGGAGATCAACCCGCTCGGCGACTGGACGGGCGGCACCGATGTAGACACCGGCGCTACCAACCGTAAGCTCGGCTCGGATATGGCCGACTCGGTGACGGGCGGCGGTCTGCACGGAAAGGATCTGTCCAAAGCAGATGTGTCCGTTAACATCTACGCTTTCCTCAAAGCGCAGGAAACCGGCAAGCCCGTGACACTCTGCTGCGCCATCGGTGACAATACCGTTGATGGAAAGCCCTACACCGAAATCGTGGAGACTGCCCGGAGCTACATCCGCTCCAGCGGCGGCTTCGAGAAGTTTGCGGAATGGGGGCTGGTCTGATGAAAACAACGACTGAAATGCAGCTCGTCCCAATCACGAAGCTCGTACCCTATGTCAACAACGCCCGGACGCACAGCCCAGAGCAGATCAATAAGCTCCGCTCCTCGCTGCGGGAGTTCGGCTTTATCAATCCCGTCATCATCGACCGTGACTATGGCGTGATTGCCGGTCACGGTCGTATTCTTGCCGCCAAGGAGGAAGGCATCTCTGAGGTGCCGTGCGTCTTTGCCGACCACCTTACCGAAGCTCAGAAGAAAGCCTATATCATCGCCGACAACCGCATGGCGATGGACGCAGGCTGGGATGAAGAACTTCTGCGTGTGGAGATCGAGTCCTTGCAGGCAGCGGACTTTGACCCGCTCCTCACTGGTTTTGACGAAAAGGAACTGTCCAGGCTCTTTGACGACGGCATTGAAGCCCAAGAGGATAATTTTGATGTGGATGCCGAGCTGCAAAAGCCTACCTTCACGAAGCCCGGCGACATCTGGACGCTGGGACGGCATCGGCTGGTCTGCGGTGACAGCACAAAGGAAGAAACCTACACTGCCCTTATGGACGGTCGCAAGGCAAACCTCGTCATTACCGACCCACCCTACAATGTGAACTACGAGGGCAGCGCCGGGAAAATCAAAAACGACAACATGGCATCGGAGAAGTTTTTCGACTTCCTCTTCGATGCCTTTTCCAATATGGGGATGGTCATGGCAGCCGATGCCTCCATCTATGTGTTCCACGCCGACACCGAGGGACTGAACTTCCGAAAGGCATTTGATGCCGCCGGGTTCTACCTCTCCGGCTGTTGTATCTGGAAGAAGCAGTCCCTGGTACTGGGCCGCTCTCCGTACCAGTGGCAGCACGAACCGTGCCTTTACGGTTGGAAGAAGAAAGGCAAGCACCAGTGGTATACTGGGCGCAAAGAGTCCACCATCTGGGAGTTCGACAAACCCAGGAAAAACGGCGACCATCCCACCATGAAGCCCATTCCGCTCCTGGCCTATCCCATTCAGAACAGCTCTATGGCGAATTCCGTCGTGCTTGACCCCTTCGGCGGGTCCGGCTCCACACTCATTGCCTGTGAGCAGACCGACCGCATCTGCTGCACCATCGAGCTGGACGAGAAATTCTGCGACGTCATCGTAAAGCGGTACATCGAGCAGGTCGGCTCGAATGAAAAAGTCAGTGTTCTGCGAGACGGTCGCACTCTCTCCTTCGAGGAGGTTGCCGGTTCTAAGGATACCGTGCAGGAAGGTGGTCAGTCATGAACACAGACCTCAAAGAGAAAGAGCGCATCGCCATGGAGCGCCTGAAAGCCTTTGAGCCGAAGGATGGTTACTTTCTGGCATACAGCGGCGGCAAGGACAGCGATTGCATCAAGATCCTTGCCCAGCTTGCCGGTGTCAAGTTCGAGGCAGTCCACAATCTGACCACCGTGGATGCTCCGGAAACGGTGCGGTATATAAAATCTCAGCCGGATGTGCGTATTGACCGACCCTACGACCGGGATGGTAAGCCTGTGACCATGTGGAACCTCATCGTCCGCAAAGGTACACCGCCGCTGCGCACTTCCCGGTACTGTTGCAGCGAACTGAAAGAACCGGGCGGCACGGGCAAGATCGTGGTGACCGGCGTTCGATGGGCGGAAAGCACACGCCGGAAGCAGTCCGCTGATGTGGTCAAGTTCATCGGCAAGCCGAAAGGCACACAGAAAATTGCAGAGGAACTCGGCGCGGATTACCGCACCACCCGGCAGGGCGGCATCGTCCTCAACGACGATAATGACATCAACCGCCGCATGGTCGAGCATTGCTATCGCACCCGGAAAACAATGGTCAATCCCATTGTAGATTGGACGGATGAAGATGTGTGGGAATTTCTCAACCACTACGGCTGTAAGAGTAACCCGCTCTATGAATGTGGCTTCAAGCGTATCGGCTGCATCGGCTGTCCTATGGCAAGCAGGCAGCTGCGGCTGGAGGAGTTCCGGCGTTATCCCGGCTACCAGAAAGCCTACATCCACGCCTTCGACAAAATGCTCGAAAAGAGAGCAGCCGAGGGAAAACCAACCACTGAGAAATGGTCGGACGGACAGGCGGTTTTCGACTGGTGGCTGAGCGGCTGATAAGGAGTGAACACATGACGAATAAGACTTTGACCCTCGGAAGCCTCTTTGATGGCTCCGGGGGCTTTCCATTGGGCGGGCTGCTTGCGGGCATCACCCCCGTATGGGCATCGGAGATCGAGCCGTTTCCTATCCGGGTGAGCACCAGGCGTCTGCCTTTTATGAAGCACTACGGGGATATTTCTCAAATGGATGGCGGGAAAATCGAACCAGTGGACATCATCACCTTTGGCTCACCCTGCACTGATATGTCCATCGCCGGCCGCAGAGCTGGCTTGGATGGGCGGCAGTCCAGTCTATTTTATGAAGCCATCCGAATCATCAAAGAAATGAGGTGCGCCACCGATGGCAAATATCCAAGGTGGATCTGTTGGGAGAATGTCCCTGGGTCCTACTCGTCCAACAAAGGAAAAGACTTCCAATCTGTCCTCGAAGCGGTCATCGGCATCGTCCAGCCGAATGCCCAGGTGCCTATGCCTGAAAAAGCACGATGGCCCTACGCCGATCTTTATTTGGGAGACGGATGGAGCGTTGCGTACAGAACTCTTGACGCACAATACTGGGGAGTTCCCCAACGCAGACGCCGCATCTACCTTGTCGCAGATTTTGCAGGCGGAAGTGTCGGAAAAATACTATTTGAGTCAGAAGGCGTGTCTGGGTATTCTGCGGAGGGCTTCCGCTCGTGGCAAAGAACTGCCTGCCGTCTTGAAAGCGGCGCTGGAGCGGCAGGCATCTGCCTGAACGACCAGGGTGGCAACCGCATGGAGGTGTCAGAGGACGTTGCGGCAACGCTCCGGGCCGAACCCCACGGACATCCGCCCTGCGTGGTCGATGAAACCATTCCGCTTGAACATCACCCCATTGACAGCAGAATTACCATGACGGATAACGGCAAAGTGCAGACGCTGACTTCTCGCATGGGAACCGGCGGTAACAATGTGCCGCTTGTCATGAAGATCCGCTCCGGCTGCGAAGGTGGTGGCAAGGGTGCGCTTGTGCAGACGGACAAGTCCGCGACGCTCTCCTGTAATAACGACCAGACCGTGTTCGTGCCGTTCGGCATCAGTTCCTACCAGTCTCATGCCATGCTGTCGGACAATCCGCACAGCGGCATCTACGAAGCTGAAACTGCCAGAACACTTGACGGCAACGGTGGTAACCCCTCCTGCAATCAGGGCGGCATTGCCGTTGTCTCTTTCACGCAGAACCAGCGGGATGAGGTGCGTGACCTCGGTGATCACTCCGCCGTGGTATGCGCCAGTGCCGGAACGAAACAGCAGACCTTTGTGCTGCAAGGCTCCATGATCGGCCGCTCGGAGAAAAACGGGCCGCAAGGCAGCGGCGTAAACGAGGATGTCTGCTTCACATTGGATACGGCGGACCGGCACGCCGTCTATGCCATGACCACCGGCAGCTTCACCCAAGTGGAGAAAAACCAGTCTCCGGCAATTATGGCGCGGGACTATAAAGACCCGAATGTCGTGTGTCCCGCTGGAGGATATACCGTGCGCAGGCTGACCCCGACCGAATGTGCAAGGCTCCAGGGCTTCCCGGATTGGTGGTGCGCAGACCTTGCAGCGGAGGCCCCGTCTGAGGACGAGCTTTCCTTCTGGCGGGAGGTCTGGGACACCTACAGCCGGGTGACCGATGGCGGGCGGCACACGGACAAACAGATCCTCAAGTGGCTGCGCGACCCATACACGGACAGTGCGGAATATAAGATGTGGGGCAACGGCGTGGCGCTGCCCTGCGTATGGTTCGTGCTCTGCGGGATTGTGTGGTATGCACAGTCCTGCGGCGAATAAATCTACATCGTTCTCCGCAGCTGAGCCTTGCTATTCGAGGCGTTCAGAGCGAATATGTGACTACCAAAAAACAAGGAGGTCACTGACATGACGATCACGATCCACGCACAGGGCGCAGAGCGCAAACGCTTGGTCCAGACCATTTCCGAATGGCTGGGTGTTCCTGCAAAATACTGCGGTGCGCCCACATTCAACTACGAAGTGGATTCCTTCACCATTGACCGCAACGGCAGCCTTTCCTTTGACGACCGTGCCGACAGTGCGGTCATCGAACGACTCTTGGAGCATATCTACGATGAGGGCTTTGACATCGATCAGAGCCACACTGATGACGAGGACGCGCCTTGCGCCGTCTGCATTTCCATGCCGAGGAGCCTGTTCACCGACAGCAATCTGGAAAACCTCAAGGCGCTTATTGCCGCCAAAGGCAACCTCATCAAGAAAGCCCTCGGTGTGGGCGATCTGCCGCTGGAAGTCACGGACATGAAGGTGTCCTTCCCCTGGTTCCCCGCAACACCCACGCCGGACGAGATGAATGCTTACGACACATTCATCTGCAAGCTGTGCGAGATGGCACGGAACCAAAGCCGTGTCAATTCTTCCGAGAAACCGACTGACAACGAGAAATACGCATTCCGCTGCTTTCTCCTGCGCTTGGGCTTCATCGGTGCGGAATATAAGACCGCTCGAAAAATCCTGCTGAAGAACCTCTCCGGCTCCTCAGCATTCAAGAATGGAGGTGCTGGTCATGAGATTTCCGAGTAAGGAAACGGTCGAGCGTATCCGTAAGGAATACCCAATCGGCAGCCGTGTAGAGCTTGTTCAGATGGATGACCCGCAGGCACCGCCTGTCGGCACAAAGGGCACCGTGCGAGGTGTGGATGATATTGGAAGTATCATGGTTGCCTGGGATAACGGCTGTTGCCTGAGCGTTGCCTACGGCGAGGATTTCTGCCGTAAACTGCTGTAATACACACAGTTTCTCAGCCACAATATCGTGTAGTTTATGGCTCGTAATTAACTGGATATAGTGTGCTTTCAGAGGTAATATGTGACTACCGAAAGGGAAAATTAACCAAAACGGAGGCACAACAATGAGCCAGAAAACAGAAAACCAGGTAGCCGAAATGAAAAAGCAGACCATCGGGGTCGAGGTCGAGATGAACAGTATTACAAGACCGGCCGCCGCAAAGCTCGCCGCCGACTTCTTCGGCACAGGCAGATACGAGGACACCGCAAGACGCAACGGGTACTGCACCTGGTCAGCCTGGGACGAGAGCGGACGCGAATGGAAATTCCAGAAGGATGTCAGCATCGCAGGGCCGGACAGCGAAAAGTGCGAGATGGTCACCCCAATCCTGACCTACGCCGACATGGAGACCCTACAGGAACTGATTCGCCGCCTGCGCAGAGCCGGAGCCAAGAGCGATGCCACAAGAGGCTGCGGCGTTCACATTCACATCGGTGCCAAAGGCCACACACCGCAGACGCTTCGGAACCTCGCCAACATCATGGCAAGCCACGAAGATCTCCTTGCAAGCGCACTGGACCTCGACAGAGGCCGCATCAGCCGCTACTGCCGCACGGTCGACCCCAGATTTCTGGAGCAGGTCAACCACAGGAAGCCCACCACGATGGCAGCGCTTGCAAACATTTGGTACAGCAGCCAAAACGCCGAACATGACAGGAGCCAGCACTACAACGACAGCCGCTACCATATGCTGAACCTCCACGCCACCTTTACCAAGGGCACGGTCGAGTTCCGGCTCTTCCAGTTCGACGCCCCGGCAGACGGCAGGCAGAACGGACTCCACGCCGGACAGCTCAAAAGCTACATTCAGCTTTGCCTCGCACTCAGCCAGATGGCAAAAACAGTGCGGACGGCAAGCCCCAAGCCCCAGCAGAACGAAAACCCCAAATACGCAATGCGCACTTGGCTCCTCCGCCTCGGTTTTATCGGCGAGGAGTTCAAGACCGCAAGAGAACTCCTGACGAAGCGCCTTGACGGGGACGCAGCCTTCCGAAACGGCAGAACAGCCGCTTGAAGGACGCCGCCCAGAGGCCCCCGAACCCGCTGATAGCGGGCTTTCGGTGGTAGAAGGCAACTTCGGAAAGGAGATTTTTTATGGAAAAACGCTATTACATCGCCTACGGCAGCAACCTCAACGTGCATCAGATGCGGATGCGCTGCCCCTCCGCAAGACGCATCGGGACATCCGTGTTGAAAGGCTATGCGCTGCTTTTCAAGGGCAGCAAAACGGGCTCCTATCTCACGGTCGAAAAGAAACCGGGCAGTTCGGTGCCGGTCGGCGTGTGGGAAGTCACCCCGGCAGACGAAAAGGCGCTCGACCGCTATGAGGGCTTTCCGAATTTCTATTACAAGAAAGAACTGACGCTGCCCGTCAAAGGCATCCGCACAGGCATGATCCGCAAACGTCCGGGATTCGTATACATCATGCACGAAAACCGCCCCATCGGCGTCCCATCCATTCCCTATATGCAGATCTGCATCCGGGGCTATGACGATTTCGGGTTTGACCGCAGGGTGCTGATAGACGCTTATTTGAAATGTGGAGAGGAACGATGATGAAAGAAAACAATGTGGTGCGGCTTTTCGTCTGTCCCAGATGCGGCCAGTCCTACTTTGAGCCGCCCGCACTTTCCAGAGTGGACAACGAGACCCTCATCTGCCCGGACTGCGGCACACGGGAGGCGCTCGACTCTCTCGGCGTAAAGCCCGAAGAACAGGAACAGATCCTTGCCGCGATCCACCGCTGCCGCCGACCGGAATAAGCTATAAAATACACAGTTTCTCCGCCGAATGATCGTGTACTATATGCCTCTGAAATGACTGGATATATCAGCACTTCAGAGGTAATATACACTCACAACAAACCGAACGGAGGAAACCACCATGAAGAAAATTGAACTTTTTGAGAGAGCCATCGCGGAGCGGGCAGAACGCCTGCAGGACTACGGCATCAACAGCACCGCATTCTGGGCCTACCGCAAAAGCATCGACGCAGGCAACGGCCTCATCGATTTCAGCGACGTCATTTGGAATCACGACATCGAGGCCATCGCTCAGACCTTCGCCGACAGCGGCATCACCGAGTTTACGATCAGCAGCAGATTTTCCAACCTGATCCCGACCCTCGCAGCCTTCGACAAGCTGGGCTTCAAAATGGCGGGCATGACCGAGGTCAACGCCGCCTACACCGACTGGCAGACCGGCAAGCACCCGCGGCTCCCCGCGATCCGCCTGGAACGCCGCTAAGGAGGGAAACGACCATGTGGAAAGAAGGCAGCATCAAGGTGAACGGCGAGGTTTTTCACTACTGGATGAAGCAGTACGAAGTAGGCTCCGAGTGGGGCATCGAGGGCGGACGCATTTCCAAGCTCATGCTCAAGCGCGGCGGCAAGATCATCTGCAACTACGACAGAGGCTGGGATATTGAACCCGCAGACGAAAACACACAGCTTGCGCTGGAGCTTCTGCTCCACAGCGAAAACTGGTAAACCACAACGATTTCAAAGCAACGGCTCCGTGAGGGGCTGCTGCTCGTTATTCAGAAAGTCGCACCGATCTCGGTGGCGGCTATTTTTTATGCCCTGGAGGTGGTCTCTATGAGAAAGCTGAAAAAATACACGCCGACACGGTTCATGGAGAAAACCTCCCACTACGATGCGGACGCTGCCGATTACGCCGTCATGTTCATCGAAAGCCTGTGCCACACCAAAGGCACCTGGGCAAGGCAACCCTTCGAGCTCATCGACTGGCAGGAGCAGATCATCCGAGACATTTTCGGCGTTCTCAAGCCCAACGGCTATCGGCAGTTCAATACCGCCTACATCGAGATTCCGAAAAAGCAAGGCAAATCCGAGCTTGCTGCTGCGGTGGCTCTTCTGCTCACCTGCGGTGACGGAGAGGAACGTGCCGAGGTGTACGGCTGCGCCGCCGACCGTCAGCAGGCATCCATCGTTTTCAATGTGGCGGCTGATATGGTGCGGATGTGTCCGGCACTTTCCAAGCGGGTCAAGATACTGGATTCCCAGAAGCGGCTCATTTATCAGCCAACGGGCAGTATCTACCAGGTGCTCTCTGCCGATGTCGGCAACAAACACGGTTTCAACACCCACGGTGTGGTGTTCGATGAGCTGCACACCCAGCCGAACCGCAAGCTCTTTGATGTCATGACGAAAGGCTCCGGCGATGCCCGTATGCAGCCACTGTATTTCCTTATCACCACGGCCGGCAACGATACGAAGTCCATCTGCTATGAGATCCACCAAAAGGCCAAGGACATCATCGAGGGTCGGAAGATCGACCATACCTTCTATCCCGTTATCTACGGTGCGGAGGAATCGGACGATTGGACAGACCCAAAGGTCTGGAAAAAGGCCAACCCATCCCTCGGCATCACGGTGGGTATCGACAAGGTCAAGGACGCCTGCGAGTCGGCAAAGCAAAACCCAGGCGAAGAGAACTCCTTCCGACAGCTTCGCTTGAACCAATGGGTCAAGCAGGCGGTGCGCTGGATGCCAATGGACAAGTGGGACAAATGTGAGTTCACTGTCAGCGAGGACGATCTGGAAGGTCGCGTCTGCTACGGCGGTCTGGACTTGTCCTCCACCACTGACATTACGGCATTCGTTCTGGTGTTCCCACCGGAAGATGAGGACGACAAGTACATCATCCTGCCGTACTTCTGGATACCGGAAGACAACCTTGATCTCCGGGTTCGGCATGACCATGTGCCATACGATGTGTGGGAGCGGCAAGGGTTTTTACAGACCACCGAGGGTAATGTCGTTCACTACGGCTACATCGAGAAGTTCATCGAAAGCCTGGGTGAGCGTTTCAATATTCGGGAGATCGCTTTTGACCGTTGGGGCGCTGTACAGATGGTGCAGAACCTCGAGGGCATGGGCTTCACAGTCGTTCCTTTCGGACAGGGATTCAAGGATATGTCCCCGCCCACCAAGGAACTGATGAAACTGGTGCTGGAGCAGAAAATCGCCCATGCTGGGCATCCGGTTCTGCGCTGGATGATGGACAATATCTTCATCCGTTCTGACCCTGCCGGAAACATCAAGCCGGACAAAGAAAAATCTACAGAGAAAATCGACGGTGCCGTGGCGACGATTATGGCATTGGATAGAGCCATCCGCTGCGGCAATGACAAGACCGAGTCTGTGTATGACAGTCGAGGTCTTTTATTTATATGAAGGGAGTGTTTATATGGGTATCTTTTCAGGCCTGTTCAAATCTAGAGACAAGCCCCAAAACAGAACGGCAGGCAGCAACTACGCCTTTTTCATGGGCGGTACGACCTCCGGCAAAACAGTGACCGAGCGGTCTGCCATGCAGATGACCGCCGTGTATTCCTGCGTCCGTATCTTATCGGAAGCTGTCGCGGGACTGCCACTGCATCTCTACAAATATACAGACAGCGGTGGCAAGGCAATGGCGCTTGACCATCCGCTGTACCGACTGCTCCACGATGAACCGAACCCGGAAATGAGTTCTT
>ENA-ORNK01000175-ORNK01000175.1-human-gut-metagenome-genome-assembly--contig:-NODE-175-length-97188-cov-7.502136_pt1 | contig 97188 bp, 78 predicted proteins | sample MGYA00242115_ERZ509022 | MGnify/ENA primary metagenome ERZ509022 (study PRJEB26280, sample SAMEA2338690) | human gut metagenome | biome: human gut; feature: human-associated habitat; material: faeces...
AACATGAGATATGGCGAATTTACTTATGAACTGTTTTCTATTATAATGGAGGTAACGACATATGATAAAGACTTATATGAGAAGACTTTGAAAGAAGATGCAAGAGAAGAAGGACTTGAGTCAGGAATCTTACTAGCTAAATACCTTTTTAATGATAACCGCTCCAAAGACTTGGAGCGTGCTTCTAAAGATATTGAATATCAGAAAAAGTTGCTGAAAGAATATGGCATTGAGTAGAACCCAATAAATTATCTGCGCTATACCAAACGGAGGTGTTGCACATGATCTTAACGACATACGATAAAGACTTGTATGAAAAGACTTTGAAGGAAGATGCCAGAGAAGAAGGCAGAGAAGAAGGGCTTATGGAAGGACGCGCTGAAATTAGAGCTGAATTAAATGAATTTAAACTACTAAACAAATATCTCCTAAAAGCCAAACGCTACAGCGACCTCGAACGCGCTACCGAAGATATCGAATATCAAAAGAAACTATTAAAAGAATTTGGCATTGAATAATCCCAAAACATAAATCCCATGTCTGATCACAAACTAAGATGCAATTCATCTTTTCCTGTCATCCGGCATGGGATTTATCGAGTATATTATACCGCTACAACTGGTACTTCTGATGAATCTGTACAGATGTTTGATTATCAGGTCAAAGGTAACAATAATACAAGTATTAACAATTCAAGCAATTATGATAAAAAATCCAGTAGCACTACCCGTTTTGCAAGTGGATTAATAAAAGATCAATATAACGATAACAAATATGACACAAAAGTAAAGATAAACGAATCAGATATATACATCAATACCTGGAATACAGATTCACGTAATTGGAATGTAAACTACGTAAATGGTAAGGTATTCGGTGAAGAGAATGCTACTACCGGAATCATAACCGGTGTCAACTTCAGCACCGGCGCTCTGAACATGGGGACGAACTCTTCCGGACAGCTAATGTACGAACCTGGATTTTTTACAAAAGACACAAAACCCGGCAAACAGGTTCTCAGCGGATATAAATTAAGCCTTTCCCGTTCCGGTGATACCTATAAATTAACCGATGTGAAAAAGGATAATGAATCCGTTTTACGTGGCTACACTACGTAAGGTGCTAATTTCTATCCTCTTGATTCTATAAGAAAGAATAATCCCGATTCAGCAAACGACAATGATCATAATGATTATTTCGGTATGCGTTATGATATCGAATTTAAAATCGGAGATTATCTCGGAGATTTGAATTATACCTTTAAAGGTGACGATGACCTTTGGGCAGTTTTAGACGCGAATGAAAATGGAGGAAAGGTAGTTATCGATCTCGGTGGTATCCACTCTGCTTTAGATAAAAGCGTTGACCTTTGGAAAACCATCCTTGGAAATGATAATTATACACCTGAAGACAAAAAAAATTTAAGCGAAGATGAAAGAAATAAAACACACACCTTAACAATCCTTTATATGGAGCGTGGTGCTTATGCTTCTAACTGTCAGATGGAGTTTACACTTCCTAATAGTAAAGTTATTAACTCAGAAGAAGCAGAGAAATCTTTAACCTTTACAAAGACAACTACTTCCGGTACTGCATTAGCAGGAGCAACCTTTACATTATATGCTTCTGATGGAACTACAGTAAAAGATACTGCTGTATCAAGTCCAAACGGAACAGTTACTTTCGGCGGTCTGTACTCCGGTACATACATTATTAAAGAAACGAGCGCACCAAACGGCTACATTGCTTCAAAAGATACCTGGACAGTAGATGTTACTACTTCCGAAGCAAAAATGTATAAAACCGGTGACAGTACTCGAACAAGCGTAACCGCAATTGCAAACAGTACAGAAAAGGAAGAAGCTGAAAAGAATCTTACAAACGGAAAAACTGCTGAGATAATAGATGAATCTTCTCGTATCTTTCAGATTAATCTGAATGCTGCAACTACCGGTAGAAATCCTGATGTAGCAGCACAAAAGGCAAGCGTAGTTCTTGTACTTGATGCAAGTGATTCTCTTGGATCTAAAGGTTTAACCGCAGTAAAAGATTCCGCTAAAAGCTTTATTTCAACATTAAAAGAAAGCTCTCCTGAAAGTGAAGTATCTATTGTGTGGTTTAACGGAAATGAAGGCAGTAGCGGTACTACAACCGTACGGGATTATTGTACATTAACAGACGCTGGGGTTAATACATTAAATGCTTTCATAAACAGTAAAACCAAAGTTGATGGTGGAACCCCTATGGGAGACGCATTAAGTCAAGCATACACAAAAATTAAAGATGCTCATAATTCTAACAAATATGTATTGCTTTTTACAGATGGTATGCCAGGACATTATAAGGAAGCAGGAAAAGCTAAAAATAATGATGAGCAACGTTTTAACTGTATGTCCGCCAATAAAGCTTGCAATTATGCTGAAAAAATTAAAGCTAAAAATGATGGTAATGCGATTCTTTACACTGTAGGATATTTCAAAACAGGCAGAGATTCTGAGGAATCTCAAATTTACTGGCATAAAGGGGATAGTGATTCCTCTTATGACAGGAGTGCTCATTCAACAACCTATGGGTGGAGTAGTAGTTACAATCATGACACCTTAACTACCGATACCGCATTTTTGTCCGAATACATAGCAACAAAAGCTTCTGGTAATAACCAATACGCTTTCACCACAGGCGATAGCACACAACTTGCAAACATCTTTAAATCTCTTGCTTCCAAAATCGGTGATTTGTATTCCGTGACACCTACAAAAATCGTAGATACGATTGATGCAAGATTCAAATTAACAGAAAAAAGCCGAATTGCTTTAGTTGGCAATGTAAACGGTGTAAAAAATACCGAAACAAATACCACAACTTATACAAAGGCTGACAGCACTATTGTAATCACAGAAAATGCTAACGGAACAACAACCATCACCTGGACTGGTGATGCTGCCAAAATCAGAAATGCTGAAGATCCAACAAATCCTGGTTGGCACGTAAACTTCCAGATTCAGGCAAAAGATGATTTTATCGGTGGAAATGTAATTCCTACTAACGGTTCTGATTCGGGAATATACCTTAATAATGAAACAACGAATACAAAACCATTCCCACAGCCGTCAGTAAATGTAAAATTGTTAAATCATACTCTCGATAATAAAGAAATTACTTTCTACAAGAATGAAGCTATTACCTCCGACAATTTTGCTGAAGAACTGTTGGACGCTTACAAAGTTATCGAATTAGATGGTAAAACAAGTCTTGGTTTAGGCGATGCTGGTATTCCAGAATTAACTGATGAAGAAATCTCTTCTTTAAGAACTGGTACTTCCATCACAAAAGATTACAGTTATCCTAATACGAATGATATCGTTGGACAGTTTAAATTTGAATTTGTACCTGATTCAAAAGGTGTAAATGGCAATCACCCAGCAACAGTAACCGGTAACACAGTTGAACAGTACAAATTAAAAGTAACATTTATTCCGAAAACATCTGCAGAAAGAAACACAATTTTAGCAGATGCTGGCAAAACAATTGATACACCACAAACAGAAGAAAAAACAATCAACGATTCTAAATTAAAAGAAATAACCGTACCAAAAGGTGGAAAGATTGTTATTGATCAATCTGTAGAAGGTATTTACAAAGTAAATGTATTTGCAATCTATAAGCAAAGTACAAGTGTAAATCCTACTACAAATGAACATCCAAAACTGGCTGGTGCTAAGTTCTCATTAACCGGAACAAAATCTAAAAATGTATATTACGGTCTTTCTGATGATACCGGTTTAGTAAAATGGTATGCAGATGAAAACTGTAGCACACCTATTCTTTTCAACAAATGGGTAACTGATAGCTATACATTCAAAGAAATTAAAGCACCTGAAGGATATTCATTGAATCCTACACAGTGGACAATTACAAAGACCTCTGGAACAAATATAGTTTCAAAAGTAGAAATAACTGGTGAAGATAGTACTCCTACAAATTGTACTTACTATTTTAACAACACACCATTATATTCACTTCCATCAACCGGAGGCACCGGAATTTACCTGTATATGATCGGCGGTATGATGCTAATGCTCATAGCCGTTTGGATCTTATATAAAAACAAATGCAGGGAGGTGCTGGAAAGATAATCAAACGTATTTACTTTTCAGTGGCTCCCAGCCACAAAACAAGTTAATCTCCCGTATGAGGGGACAATAAAAAAATTGGGCACAGCCCTAAAAGGAAAAGGAGACAACAATATGAAAAAGATGAAAAAATTATTTGCAATGTTATTGACATTGGCAATGGTATTCGGAATGAGTATGACATCATTCGCAGCACCAGCAGCGACAGCAAAGATTACTGTAAAAAATTTAACAGCAAATGATAATACTACTTTGAATCTTTATCAGGTTGTTAAGTTTAACGATGCAACTAGCAGTTGGGAAGTAACAGATTGGGTAAAAAACGCATTAAAATCTGATCCTTCTTTAGTTGATCTTACAACTAAACCAGCAAAAATTGATTATGCTAAATTAGCTGAAAAATATTTACCAACATCTCCAAATGCTGTAAAAGAAAATGTAAATACCACCTCTTGCGATTTTACAGACTTAGAAGTTGGTGCATATTTAATCACAGCTTCTGGTGATACAACTAGCTATACTGTAATGGGTACAGGTACTTATGATTATGATGAAAATTCTAATTTAATTAAACCTGTTTCAAAAGAAATCAGTGCAAAAGGTGAAACTTATACTGTAGTTAAAACATTAAAAAATTCTAACCAGACATTTGTTATTAAAGGCGAAACTGTAGAATTTAACATTGACACAGTATTTCCAAGTTATGCCGACGATAATACTAATAGAACATTTACTATTACAGATACTCCAACTGGTATGAAAGTTACTGGAGTTAAAGTATCTGTTGGTGGAACCGAATTAACTAAAAATGTTGACTACACTATCAGCGAATTAGGTGTTAAAGATAAAGCCGTAACTGTTAGTTTTACTTCTGATTATATCGGAACCTCAAACGCACATGCTGCTGCTGCAGTTCGTGTTGAAGTCACAGCAGTAGTAACCAGTGATGATGGTACATACAGCAATAAAGCAACCAGCGGTTATGATAGCACACCATCTGAAGTAGTTGGTACTTCAGGCTCTATCACAATTAATAAAACTGATGATAATAAAACTACTCCAAATCCATTAACTGGTGCCAAATTCTCCATTAAAAAAGGAGAGACAACTCTTGAGTTTGTCGAATTAAGCGCTGGCGAATACACATTATACACAGAAGATACTGTTATTCCAGAAGGAAAACAAAAAGTTACAGATGTTACCGTTAACGAAAAGGGTGTCGTGACAGTTAAAGGTCTTGGTGCTGGAGAATATGTAATCACAGAAACACTTGCACCAGAAGGATATTCTGTCAATAATAATATTCCTAATGTAACACTTGAAAAAGGTGAACATCAGAATAGAACTATTCAGGTTAAAGATAGCAAGCTTTCCGCTCTTCCATCAACCGGTGGTATCGGTACAACAATCTTCACAATCGCTGGATGCGTTATCATGATCGCAGCAGCTGGTCTGTTCTTCGCAAGCCGCAAGAAATCAGACAACAAATAATTGCAATAATTATTTATAATCAGATATTGAATCCGGGGCAGGTCGCCCCGGATTCATAAAAAATAATACAACAGCAAGGAGAGTTCGGATGAAACGCAAAACAAACAAACTTATTATTGGCATCATATTTTTGGCCGGGTTGTCCTTACTGCTGTATCCATTCGTTGCAAACCAGTGGAATAACTACAGGCAGAAGCAATTGATCAGCAGTTATGAACAGACTGTATCCGAAAAGGATGCAGCACATGAGATTGATTATGACGCAGAACTGCAGAAAGCAGAAGCTTACAACGAAGCCTTACTTCCAAGTATCCTTCCTGACTCATTTGCAGTAGCCGCAGCCAGTGACAAAGAAGACCAGTCCTACATGGATGCTCTGAATATTGCCGGTGACGAGATGATGGGAATCGTGGAGATCCCGAAGATTGACATCAAGCTTCCAATCTACCACACCACCGACGAAGATGTTCTCAAACAGGCAGCCGGACATCTGGAAGGAAGCTCTCTTCCAATCGGCGGTAAAAGTACACACGCCGTTATCTCCGCACACCGTGGACTTCCGAGTGCGTCTCTTTTTACCGATCTGGATCAGCTGGAAGAAGGCGATCATTTTCTGATCCATGTATTAAACGAAACATTATGTTATGAAGTCGACAAGATTTCCGTAGTAAAACCGGAAGAAACTTCCTCTCTTGCAGTAGAAGAAGGAAAAGATCTTGTAACACTTCTTACCTGTACTCCATACGGAGTCAATACCGAGCGGCTTCTGGTTCGTGGTCACAGAGTACCTTATGTGGAACAGGAAGTTGCCGATGAGAAGACACCGCTCAGCGGAATCAGTCTTCATACAAATTATCTTTTATGGGTAATTATTGGTCTTGTAATTACCACAATCTTCATCCTTGTGTTATACTTAAAGGAGAAGAAGCTTCAAAAGAAGAAAAATGAGACCTCTTAAAAAGAGAATAAGAACGAGAAAGGGAATATGCCTATGAAAAGAAAAATCTCAACCTTCCTTTTCGGTCTGTTATTCTTGATAGGATTTGGGATTCTGATCTACCCGACGGTATCCAACCAGTGGAACACCTACAGACAGAATCAGCTGATCAGCAGCTATGACAATACAATACAGGACATGGAATCAGAGGACTTCACATCCGAGTGGGAGAAAGCAAAAGCTTTCAATGATACCATTCAGCAGAACAACCTCTACGGAGATGTATTTGGTGAAGATGAAAATGACATCAAAGACACCGAATACTGGAAGATCCTGAACGTTGCAGATGACGGAGTAATGGGATATCTTTCCATTCCGAAGATCAACATCAAGCTTGCCATTTACCATGGTACCGGTGACAGGGATCTGCAGACCGGTGTCGGACATCTGAACGGCACAAAGCTTCCGATCGGAGGGGAGAGTACCCACAGTGTTCTCGCAGCTCACCGTGGACTTCCAAGCGCAAAGCTTTTTACCGATATCGATCAGCTCAAAGTTGGCGATAAATTTTACATCCATGTACTGGATGAAGTCCTTGCCTATAAGGTGGATCAGATCCTCCCGATGGTAGACAAAGACGATCATGAAACACTGGAGAAAGCACTCCAGATTGAAGAAGGAAAAGACCAGGTAACTTTATTTACCTGTACACCATACGGAGTCAACTCCCATCGTCTTCTCGTAAGAGGAACCAGAGTTCCATATAACGGCGAAGAGGATGCTACCGAATCAGTTACAGATTCTATGGTAAAAGCCATTCAGAATTATTATATGCTCTATTTAATTTTAGGACTTTCAATCACGATTCTTGTGATCATTCTCTTGCGATTCCTTTCCAAGAGAAAAGCTCACAAAGAATAACCAAGATTTCTTAAGGAGGACATGAGGCGATGATGAATAAACGATTAAAACAGGGAAGCACTTTTCTCTTAGCTGTCGCTCTTACATTTCCACTGCTCACTCTTCCGGGTGCGAAAGCCGCAAGCGCGATCAATACCGGACAGAAGTGTTCTATCGAATTCGACATTAGTGGGAACAGCAGTGAACTTCTAAGCGCAAGCATTCCGGTAAAACTGTATAAAGTTGCTTCGGTTGATGAATCCGGCAACTATACCGGAATCGGTGCATTTTCAAAACTGGATCTTTCATCCGTAAGTGCTGATAACCTGGATGCGGCAGCTGCTACCTGGGCAGAACGTGCAGCAGAAGCGAAGAAATTGCTGAAGGATGACACAGAGCCAACTACAACCACACTGACACAGGGAAGAGGTACTGCAACAGGACTGGATACAGGACTTTACCTTGTAGATACACCAAAAGTAATTACACCAAATTACACTTATACTTTTACTCCTTACCTTGTATCACTTCCGACCAATAATTACTACAGTGGTAACGGTGCAAGTGATGACTGGATCTACGATCTGACCAAAGAACACAACAGTGCAGTTGGTCTGAAACCGGAACAGCACGTAAGATACGGTAATCTGGTGATCAACAAGGAACTGGTAGATCACAATGCTACCTTCGGTAACAATGCAACGTTCGTATTCCAGATCGATATCACAACACTGGATAATAAAAAAGAAACCAGAATCGAAGAGCTTACCTTCGATGCAGCAGGCAGCCATTCTGTAACGATTGAAAAAATTCCTGCTGGATCTCATGTCACGGTAACGGAGGTTTACAGCGGTGCAAGCTATGAACTCGCTTCTGCTAAAAGTCAGGAAACAGACATCATTGCTAATCCTGAAAAAGAAACCGAAGTAGAATTCAAACCGGCAGAGGTTTCATTTATCAACAAACACGATGGACGTACCAATGGCGGCTACGGTGTAAAAAATAATTTCAAACTGGACGAAAATGGTCAGTATCAGTACACCGAACCGGCAGAAAAGAACTAGGAAGGGGGAGTCGGAATGAGAAAGTTACATAAGAAACCACTTATCATGGCAGCAGCAACACTTGCTCTTACCGGAACCCTGGCAGTTGGAAGCGCGATGGCGTATTTTACAACCTATTCGACAGCCGGTGGCGGTGTGAAAATGAATATGGGATTTACTGAGACAGTCCCGAAAGAAGACGTTGATGAAAACGGGAAGCACATTACAATTGAAAATACCGGTGATTATGACTGTTTCGTAAGAGTCAAAGCATTTGCACCGGTAGAGCTTACTTATAACGCACCAAACGGCGGATGGACAGCAGGTGATAAGGGCTACTGGTATTACGATAAAGTACTTCCGGCAGGAAAGAAAACGGAAACGGAACTCAACATCAAATACACATTCCCGTCAGTAAATGACAAACCAGAAGAATTTAACATCGTAGTCATCCAGGAATGCACACCGGTTCTCTACGACGAGAACGGTAATCCAGTCTATGATTTTAAAGACGACAGCACACAGACGACAGAGTAGGAGGTAATGAGAATGAAAAAGAAAAAGAAATCATTTCCAAAGAAACCTGCCCTGGTCCTGACAGCCGCAGCACTCCTGCTGGTTGGAAGCACTGTCGGCAGTACACGCGCCGCACTCACTTACTACAGTGAGAATTATTCCGCACAGATGAATATGCAGAGTATCGGCGTATCTCTTCTGGAAAATGACAAAGTAGTCAGCAGCCGGGATTATGTATCGAACAATGAATGGAAGGGAACCTCAGAGGGTACACTTCTCACAAACCTTCTTGGAAAGGATGAGACATTTACACCCGGCAAGAAATATAACGAAGCAATCAGCGTCAAGAACAGCGGTACGATCGACACCTTTGTACGTGTGATCATCACAAAAAGCTGGCAGGACGAAAAAGGCAATAAGAACACGAACCTTTCACCGGATCTGATCGAGCTGAACTTCCTCACAGACAACGGATGGCAGGTTGCAGATGCACAGTCCACGAGAGAGCGTACCGTTCTTTATTATACCAAAGCTCTCAAAGCGGGTAAACCGACACCGGCATTATCCGATACACTCCGTATCAATCCTTCGATTGCATCGGATGTAAAGCAAAATGTCTCTGAGGATGGCAAAACCATCACTTATACTTACAAGTACAATGGCTACACCTTCCACATTGACGCAGAGGTGGATGCAGTTCAGACACACAACGCAAAGGACGCGATCAAGAGTGCCTGGGGCGTGGACGTAAATGTATCAGACGACGAAACAACAATGAGCTTACAGTAGGGAGGTACAGAGTATGAAAAAGAAAATTTTGTGCCTCGCCATGACAGTGATAATGGCAGCAGGGGTACACACAACTGCATTTGCAAAGGATTCTCAGGGAGCCGACAGATGGCAGGTTAATTTCACCGGCGGCAAGATGGACAGTAATTTTAAAAGCTCCGATGTTACTGACGAGCTGGCAAATATCCAGCCGGGTGACAGCATCGAACTCAAGGTTCAGCTTAAGAACTCCGACAGTACGGATACCGACTGGTACATGACCAATGAAGTGATCCAGACGCTGGAGGATGCACAGTCTTCCGCAGAAGGTGGTGCTTACGAATACAAGCTGACCTATGTTGGAAGTGACAATGCCGAAAAGGTACTCTACGACAGCTCAACTGTCGGAGGGGAAGGCGCTTCCAAAGCAGGAGAAGGTCTGAAGCAGATTGATAACTCAACCCAGGAATATTTCTACCTCGGAAGACTTGCTTCCAATAATACCGGAACGGTACACCTTACCGTCGGTGTTGAAGGTGAGACACAGGGCAACGGTTATCAGCTCACACTCGCAAAGCTCCGCATGAACTTTGCAGTAGAAAAGGTTTCAGCCGGCAAAACCATCACCAAGAATAAGATTGTTAAGACAACCAACACCGTTAAGACCGGTGATACCGCAAGAATTCTTCTCTTCTGTGTGCTTGCACTCATCAGTGGACTGATCCTTCTTGCATATGGTATCTACACACTCAATAAGAACACAAAAAGACGCAGACAGAAAGGAGAGTAAGCAGATGAAAAAATGGAAAAGATTACTGGTTTCTCTTCTGACTGTATCCATGACACTCGGTGCATCCACAATGAGCGTTATGGCAGATGATACTACACCGTATACCTACAAGGTAACATTATCCGCAGGTAACAAAGGAACAATTAACGGACAGAACAAGATCGAGCAGGCAAACATTGCTCCCGATTCTACCGTTACTTTCAATCTGAATGACATCCAGGTAACAGACGACAAGTATTATGTCAAAGGAATCCGTCTCAGCGGACGTGACAATGCAAGTTCAGAACTACTTAATACTCCTGGCTTTATCGTCAAAGGTGATGCCGACTATGTAGTCGCTTATGGAATCAAAGGCAATATGGTTGCCTATACCGTAAATTATCAGGATGCATCCGGTAAATCACTGGCAGAGAGCCAGACCTTCTACGGAAACGTCGGCGACAAGCCGGTCGTTGCTTACCGTTACGTTGAAAATTATATTCCAGATGCTCTTGCACTTACCAAGACTTTGAGTAATAATGAATCTGAGAATGTATTTACGTTTACCTACAAACCGGGTGCTACAGACCGTGTTGTTACAACAACAACCACCATCACAACGACTGTTCCTGGTACAGCAACTCCTGGCACAGGTACCGGTAATGCCGGTACAGCAGGTGGCACGACAGGCGGCACAACCGGTGGAACTGCCGGAACTACCGGTGGAACTACAACCGGAACTACCAGTGGCACTACAACCGGAACTACCGGTGGCACTACAGACGGAACCACAACCGGTACAACCGATGGTACAACGACAGATAACAATTCTCAGGATACGACAGCTAAAGATAAAGATACTGCAACATCTGAGGATGAACAGACACCAAAGTCTCTGGTAGATCTGGATGATGAAGACACTCCAAAAGGAAATATCGATGCGAAAGACAAGACGAGCAAAACTCCGATCGCAGCAGGGATCGGCATTATCGTTGTTGCGGTAGCAGCTCTCGCAGGACTGATCGTATTCTTGAAAAAACGTGCAAAATAAAAAAAGCGCGGCACTAAAGGAGAAGTCTTTTTTGAAGAGAACGAAGAAAAAGAAAAGCCCGGTGGCTGCATTTTGCAGTGCACTGGGCACTGTTTTACTGACAGTACTGATTCTTGCCTGTATTCCGCTGACGCTTCCGAAAGCTTTTGGTTTTCAGATGTACACCGTGATCAGTGGGAGCATGGAACCGGCAATCCCGACGGGAAGCCTGGTCTATGTCCGGTATGAAGAACCAGACACGATCGTCAAAGATGATGTCATTGCTTTTTACAGCAACAATGCAGACGGCTCGATCATCACCCACCGTGTAGTATCCAACAGCCCGGCGATGGGACAGTTTATCACCAAAGGGGATGCCAATGAGGAAAAAGATATGAATCCGATCCCTTACAACAACTACATCGGAAAAGTAAAGCTTTCTGTTCCGGTTGTCGGCGGTATCGCACAGGCTGCAACCGGCACTGCCGGAAAGATTGCCGCTGCATCTATCATCGGTCTTGCTGTGATTCTTGAAATCGTTGCTGCCATGCTTGACAGACGCGATGACGAAGACGAATAAGAGAAAACGTTTTTCATTTTAGCTTGCTAAAGTGTGAAACATTTGCTAAAATAATATCAGATTGTATTGTCAGAAGAAGATGGGGGAATTTCACAATTCTCCCATTTGTCATATATTGAAAAGAATGGAGAGGTGAATGGATTGTTATCCAACCAGATTTTACAGAGAACAATCAATGAAATAGGGGATATCATCGAGTGTAACTGTTCCATCTGGAACACAGACGGAGTGATGCTTGCAGCTGTAGGTAAGGAGAAACCTGCAGTAAAAAAAGCTGTCTGCTCATTTTTAAAAGAGCTGGAGGTTACCGGCGTAGCGGAGGAGCACCTGGATGAATGCTATGGTCTGTTCCCGGTTTATGATGATGATGAACTGACTTATATTTTCGTGATCGAGCACAATAATGAGATTGATGTGCATACCAGCGGACGCTTAAGTGTCTGCCAGCTGGAGAGCCTTTTAAGATCCGGAAGCGAACGTCTTGACCGTAACCGTTTTATCCAGAACCTGCTCCTGGATAACCTGCTCCTCGTAGATATCTACAATCAGGCGAAAAAGCTTGGTATTACAGTTGAGCAGCGCAGAGTCGTCTATCTGATCGAACCGAAGAATCCGGATGACACGATCGTCCTGGATATGATCCGTGGGATTTATTCCTCGGGAACCGGTGATTTTGTTACTGCCGTAGATGAGGGACATATTATTCTGATCAAGTCCCTTGACAGTACGGATGATTATGATACGATCCGTTCGACTGCCGATATGCTGGTGAATGCGATCAACACCGAAGCTATGGTCAATGTCCGGCTTTCCTTCGGAACCATCATTCCCGAACTCAAAGAGGTCTCACAGTCTTACAAAGAAGCTGGCATGGCTCTGGATGTGGGGCGTATCTTCTATCCGGAACGCAATATTTTATCCTACCGCGAACTCGGTATCGGACGGCTGATCCACCAGCTTCCCGTTTCCTTATGCGAGATGTTCCTAGAAGAAGTATTTGCCGGAAATACCGTTGATCAGTTTGACGAAGAAACCTTATCCACAGTTGATAAATTTTTTGAAAACAGCCTGAATATTTCGGAGACAGCGAGACAGCTTTTCGTCCACCGGAATACGCTCGTCTACCGGCTGGAGAAGATCCAGAAGCAGACCGGGCTGGATGTCAGAGTCTTTGAGGACGCCCTGACATTTAAGATTGCTCTGATGGTCGCAGACCACATGAAATTCATAGAAAACAGAAAATAGGAGGACATGATATGGTGAAATTATATGAAGGCGGTGCCTATCTTTTACACGGTACTGAGGTAATTGCAGATGCACCCGATGCACTTGCTGCCGTAAAAAGCAAGACAGGTATTGAGACAACAAAAGAAGCTGCTGCAAAAGAGACAATGGCTTATGGGATCTTAAGTGCGCATAATACTTCCGGTAATATGCAACAGCTTCAGATCAAATTTGACAAGCTGACTTCTCACGACATTACCTTTGTCGGAATCATCCAGACTGCAAGAGCATCCGGACTGGAGAAATTCCCGATCCCTTATGTTCTGACCAACTGCCATAACTCTCTGTGTGCAGTCGGCGGTACGATCAATGAAGATGACCACATGTTTGGACTGACCTGTGCGAAGAAGTACGGCGGTGTCTATGTTCCGCCTCATCAGGCCGTTATCCACCAGTTTGCCCGCGAAATGCTCGCAGGCGGCGGCAAGATGATCCTTGGTTCTGACAGCCACACCCGTTATGGTGCACTCGGTACCATGGCAATGGGAGAGGGCGGACCGGAGCTTGTAAAACAGCTTCTGAACAAGACTTATGATATCAAGATGCCGGGCGTTGTCGGAATCTATCTGGACGGCGAACCGGTGAAAGGTGTCGGCCCGCAGGACGTTGCCCTTGCGATCATCGGCGCAACCTTCGGCAATGGCTATGTCAATAACAAAGTCATGGAATTTATCGGACCTGGCGTTGGCAAATTAAGTGCAGACTTCCGTATCGGAATCGATGTTATGACGACAGAGACAACCTGCCTCTCTTCTATCTGGAGAACCGATGACAAGATCAAAGAGTTCTACGATATCCACGGAAGAAGTGATGACTTCAGGGAACTGGAGCCTGGCGCAGTCGCTTACTATGACGGTCTTGTATACGTCAATTTGAGCGAGATCAAGCCTATGATCGCCATGCCGTTCCATCCGTCCAATGTCTACACCATCGAGGATGTCAATGCCAACCTTGCAGATGTTCTCCACGATGTAGAGCAGCGCGCGCTGGTAAGCCTGGACGGTGCTGTGGATTACTCTCTTCAGGACAAGATCGTAAATGGTAAGCTTTATGTCGATCAGGGTATCATCGCAGGCTGTGCCGGCGGCGGTTTTGAAAATATCTGTGCTGCCGCAGACATCATCCGTGGCAAATACATCGGATCAGATGAATTTACCTTCAGTGTTTACCCGGCAAGTACACCGATCTACATGGAGCTTGTGAAAAATGGTGCGGTTGCTGACCTGATGGAAGCCGGTACGATCGTGAAGACAGCCTTCTGCGGACCGTGCTTCGGTGCAGGGGATACCCCGGCAAACAATGCATTTTCCATCCGTCACTCTACCCGTAACTTCCCGAACCGTGAAGGAAGCAAGCTGCAGAGTGGACAGATCGCATCTGTTGCCCTTATGGATGCACGTTCCATTGCCGCAACTGCTGCGAACAAAGGTTTCCTTACTCCGGCAACAGATTTTGATATTGAATACAAGAACCCGACCTACCACTTTGATTCCAGAATTTACGCCAACCGTGTATTTGACAGCCACGGCGTTGCTGATCCTTCGGTTGAGATCAAATTCGGACCGAACATCAAAGACTGGCCGGCAATGAGCGCTCTTCCTGAGAATCTGATCCTGAAGGTCGTATCTGAGATCCACGATCCGGTTACAACGACAGACGAACTGATCCCGTCCGGCGAGACTTCTTCTTATCGTTCCAACCCGCTTGGACTTGCTGAATTTGCACTTTCCAGAAAGGATCCTGCCTATGTAGGACGCGCGAAAGAGGTCCAGAAAGCCCAGAAAGCGATTGAAGCAGGTACTTGTCCACTGGATGTACTGGATGAATTAAAACCGGTGATGGCAGCAATCCAGAAGTCTTATCCGGAAGTCGGCAAAGGAAATATCGGTGTCGGAAGTACCATTTTCGCGGTCAAACCTGGTGATGGTTCTGCCCGTGAGCAGGCTGCTTCCTGCCAGAAGGTTCTCGGCGGCTGGGCGAATATCGCAAATGAGTACGCAACCAAACGTTACCGCTCGAACCTGATCAACTGGGGCATGCTTCCGTTTATTACCGAAGAGGAACACACAAAGCTTTCTTTCAGGAATGGTGACTATCTCTTCGTGCCGGATATCCGCAAAGCAGTAGAAGATAAAGCTTCCACGATCAAGGCTTATGTCGTAGGCGATGATCTGAAGGAGATCGATCTGAAGCTCGGTGATCTGACGGATGCAGAACGTGAGATCATCCTCAAAGGATGTCTGATCAACTATTACAGAGGTTAATTTTTCTCAGACAATGATATGATTTAAAAGGGACGGAAATTTTTCTGTCCCTTTTTGCAACACTTCCGACTTTTTTATACTCTTATATACAAAGAACCTGTTATGAGAGGAGGGACTTTATGATCGATGCAATTGCATTTAAAGAATTATATAAGACGGTTTATCAGGATCTGTATCGTTTTGCGCTCTGCATGATGCATCATCCGCAGGATGCAGAAGACGCCGTCAGTGAAGCCGTTCTTTCCGCCTATGAGAACATACATAAATTACGCAAAGAAGACGCATTCCGTTCCTGGATCTTTCAGATTCTGGCAAATGTGTGCCGCCGGAAGTTAAAGAGCCGTGAACGGACCGAGACCGAGCTGAAAGAAGATCATGCTTCTGCCACATACTGTGACGGACTCCGCACAGATGTGGAACGTGCTTTTCTTATTCTCGATGAAGACGATCAGCTGATCATCGGCTTATCCGTCTATGGCGGTTACAACAGTAAAGAGATCGGAAAAATGCTAAGGCTGAACCCGAATACAGTCCGCTCCCGCAGAAAGCGTGCCCTCGAAAAGATGAGCTGGCTTCTGAAAGAGTAGGATAAAAGAGTAATAGGAGGTGTTTCATATGACAGATCACGAAAAAGAAATACTGGATAAAATAAAACAATCTACGGAAAAAACTCCTGTTCCGGAAAGCCTTGCACCGGATCAGATTATGAAAATACTGGAAGAGCATAACAGCACTCAGGCTTCCGGACATATCCCGAAAAAGCATGGATTTTCCCGCGGCCACCGGATGCGCGGAGGACTTATTGCTGCCGCACTGGTACTGGTTGTCGGCATTGGCGCCCACATCCGCCAGCAGAATCTTTCTTCAGACTCAGCCACTTCTTCCACAAAAGGCAGTTTTTCAATCGGTACATCCTCCGGTAAGCTTGCCTCTTCCGATACTTTAGAGACGGCAACCGATTATGATGAAGTCTACACATACCTGCAATCTTATCAGGATGAGTTGGATTCTTCATCTGTTACCGGTTCAACCGACAGCGGAATTGTCATGTATTCAACTGAAACAGCCGACAGTGGTGCACGCACCGATAGTTCCAGCTCCTCTTCGGATTCTTCAACAGCCTCTGCACGTGCTGTGGATACTTCATTTTCCGATACCAACGTCCGCACAGAGGGCGTCGGTGAAGCAGACATTGTAAAAACGGATGGAAGTTATCTTTATACACTGAAAGCAAACTCACAGGAAATTTCCATTGTAGATATCCGGTCTGATCAAATGAAGGTTGTTTCCGGTATTTCGCTGAATGAGAATTTTCAGGCATCCGAATTTTACCTGAGTGACCAGAAGCTTTTTGTCCTTGGCAACATGCAGAACACGCAGGTTGATTCTGACAGTAAAACCTTGTACCGCGGCAGCTGTACCCGTATCCAGACTTATGATCTGGCAGATATCAACAATCCGAAATCCATCGGAACCGTGGATCAGAGTGGTTACTACCGCACTTCACGTTTTAAAGACGGATATCTGTATGTATTCAGCGACTATTATATTTACGATACGATCACCAAAAAAGATTATCCTTCCTATGTTCCGCTTGTTGGTGACAATCTTCTGAAGCAGTCGGATATCTATCTCCCGACGAACCATGCAGCAGACCAGTACCTTGTTGTCAGCTCCGTTTCCGCTTCCAGTCCGGATAAGGCAGCAGACCAGAAAGCAGTCATGTCTGAGAATGGCGAAGTCTATGTGAGTGAAAACAACATTTATATTTATGAGTATGCGAACAGCAGTATCCTCGCAGATAATCTTGCGGCAAAGAATCAGACGATCCTCCGCAAGCTGTCTTACAATAAAGGAAAACTTTCCGGCTCTGCCCAGGGCAAAGTAAAAGGATATCTGAACGATTCCTTCAGCATTGATGAGTATGACAATACGTTGCGGCTGGTGACAACGGTTACGCATAATGTCGGAAGCTCTTCACAGTCCAATTCAGTCTATGTGCTGGATGCAGATTTGAAAACAATCGGTAAGATCGAGGATCTTGCCAAAAATGAACAGGTCTATTCCGCAAGATTTTTGGGCGATACCGGTTACTTTGTAACTTATGAACAGACAGATCCTTTATTCTCCGTAGACTTTTCCGATCCGGAGAATCCGAAGATCCTTGGCAAGCTGAAAATTCCCGGCTTTTCGGAATACCTGCATTTTTACAGTGATAACCTGCTTCTTGGCATCGGTATGGATACCGATGAAAATGGCATTACAAACGGGGTAAAGATCTCCATGTTTGATATCAGTGATCCTTCGGATGTGAAGGAAGTCAGCAAGTACACACTGGATCAGTACTATTACTCGGATGTTTTTTCTGACTACCGTGCAGCACTGGTTGATCCGGAAAAGAATCTGATCGGCTTTCCGCTTTCCGGATCTGCCAACCAGTATGTGATCCTTTCTTACGATAAAGATCAGGGCTTCCAGGTACAGATGCAGGAGGAAGTCAACGGTAATTCTTATCTTGGAACCCGCGGTGTGTATGCAAATGAAAAGTTCTATGTGATCAATGGAAATGCAATTGAAGCATACCGGATGGGAGACTATGTGAAGATAGATGATCTGCTGCTATAGTGCAGCTTTGCAGAAGGAGCTGCCGCTCCGCATACTTTGTACACCATTCCACATCACCTTATACACCTAAATCGTATATACAAAAACAGGTGCCCACTGGGATATATCACTAAGATATACTTACGTGGACACCTGTTTTATATTTTCATTTACCTGTTATTCCACACCGTTAAAGCAGTAGGTACATACCTGGCATGCATCAATCCCGATTGATTTGATCAGATCATCCAGTCTGTGATAACGAAGTGAAGTGAAATTCTGTCTCTTGCGGATTTCCTCCAGCATTGCTGCATACCGGTCACTGTTCGGATCCGCATATTCACCCAGTACATTGACATCATTGTCACCTTCCCACTCACGGATGATCCTTCTTGTGATCAGATCCAGGTCTGATTTGGAACGGGAGAAGTTCAAATATTTGCATCCGTACAAAAGCGGTGGACATGCCGGGCGGACATGCACTTCTTTTGCGCCACTCTGATACAGGAACTCTGTCGTCTCACGGAGCTGTGTGCCACGCACGATAGAATCATCGATCAGCAGCAGGCTCCTGTCTTCGATCAGACTATGTACCGGGATCAGTTTCATTCTGGCGATCAGATTACGCTGACTCTGTGTTGTCGGCATGAAGGATCTTGGCCAGGTCGGAGTATATTTGATAAATGGTCTTGCATACGGAATACCTGATTCATTTGCATAGCCTATCGCATGAGCGATACCCGAATCCGGAACTCCTGCAACAATATCCACGTCGATCGAATGGTCATCTCTCTGTGCTAAAAGCTTTCCACAGTTGTAACGCATTTCTTCTACACCAACCCCTTCATAAGAAGAAGTAGGATATCCATAGTATACCCACAGGAACGAACAGATTCTCATCTTTTCACATGCAGGACTTACAGTCTCCACAGATTCCGGTGTCACGTAGACGATTTCCCCAGGTCCCAGCTCTTTGTAATCTGTGTATCCAAGGTTGATATATGCAAAGCTTTCAAAGGAAACGCAGTATGCATTCTCTTTCTTTCCGATCACAACCGGTGTACGTCCGAGAAGGTCTCTGGCTGCATAAATTCCATTCTCTGTCAGAAGCAGAAGCGTCATCGAGCCTTCAACTACTGACTGCACATAACGGATTCCATCAACAAACGAATCCTTTTTACAGATCAATGCCGCAACCAGTTCTGTAGAATTGATCTGTCCATTGGTCATAGACTGAAAATGTGTATGTCCATTTTCATAAAGATTCCGGATCAGCTGATCCGCATTATTGATCTTACCTACTGTCGTAATTCCAAAGCACCCCAGATGCGACTGGATCAGAATTGGCTGTGGATCATAATCTGAAATACATCCAATTCCAATATTTCCCTTCATTGTATCAACATCTTTTTCAAATTTTGTACGGAACGGCGAATTTTCAATATTATGAATCGCTCTCTTCCAGCCATCACTTCCGTAAGTAGCCATACCTCCGCGGCGGGTTCCAAGATGCGAATGATAATCTGTTCCATAAAAAAGATCCAGATTACATGCTTCTTTTGATGCAACGCCAAAAAATCCTCCCATATCTGTAGGTCTCCTTTCTTTATCCCAATGCCATAGCCTGTATTTTTCATCTATTTTTTAGTGTATCATGCATTTATGGACGGAAACAATAGCAAAACCCCGAATATATTGCAAATGGCTATAACTATTTCTAATCGTATTTATAATTGTTTGAATTTTCTGATATATATATTACAATTTCAATTCTTTCTAATTTTATCAAAATTATTTTAAAATTATATTGACAAATAAGTATTTGGGTGTTATTATTAAGTCAATCCAAAAGAAAAGAAGTTCCTGACGAGAAAGGGAATTTCAAAAAGATATTTTTTTAATCTGTTACATAGTTTCATATATACTCGCCAAGAGTATAAGATGAAGAACCAGATCAGAAAAGGGTAACAAGAATAATTGTTATTTGAAGGTTAGAAAGTTTTAAAAAAGCAACTATACATTTTGGTTATGAGCGTTTTGTAAGCGGAGTGTGTAGAGAACAATTTTTAAAATTGATAATTTATAATAATAAGAGAAAATTGATATCTGACTTCTGAACAGAAAAAAGTATAAGAGAAAAAGAATATCCGGATAAAATTTTGGAACGAGAACGAAAGGAAGGAGGCTTTGACCGTTGGATATTTCATCATCTAAAACTCAATATGTTAATGGTATGGCAAATGTAAATTCCTGTGAGATGAGCCTTAACCATAGATTATAATCCGGTAAGAGAAAAGTTAATGATAAAAAAGGTCGGAGTAGTAGATAAACCGGAAGCGATTATAAGATATAAAAAGATTCAGCATTTGTTGACATATTGAAGTAAATACCACAGTAATTCAAGATCAGAAAATGTGTAAAGAAACATTCATTGATAAGTAAATTTAACAGTGACGAGAAAGCTGATAAATACCAAAATTGGATTACCTGATTATATAAAATAACGAACGATCAGAATTGATCAAAATCGATTCATATGATTTCATTTTTATAAATTTTATAAAATCTGAATATCATATGAAATGCTCAAAGAACTTACAGGAATAAGAATTACTTAATTCCTCCGATATAAAAATAAAAATTACAATTGAATATTCCGAGACAGCCATTCAAAAGATGGCTGTCTCCTTTTTTTCTGTTACCAGCTCCCAATTTGTGAATTTTTTGTAATATTTTTTTAACATTTCTGAAAAATATCAGCCGTAATTTTTGACATTGACAACGCTCTATGATACACTTAGTAAGTAAAATTATAAGACTTTTGTTTTCCGTTTCTGGTACAAAAGTCAGACTTACTGAGGAAAAGTAAAATAATTAATAATAATCATATGAGGTGAGAAACGTTGGATAAATATGAATATCGCGCAAAGACAGAGCAGATGCTTGCGTATGCCGAACAGAAGTCTTACCAGAAAGCGATGTCGATTGCAGATACGATCGACTGGCGTAAAGTAAAAAATACCGCCATGCTCTCTACCGTAAGCGAAATCTATGAAAATGCGGGGGAACTTGGTAAAGCACGTGATACCTTATTTATTGCGTATGATAAAGCACCTTCCAGCAGAAAGGTTGTATACCGCCTGGGAATTATTTCTCTGAAGCTGGGACATTTCGATGAAGCAGCTGATTGCTACGAAGAATTTGTCAAGCTTGCTCCGAAAGATCCAAACCAGTACATTCTCCGGTATAAGATCTTAAAAGCACAGAAAGCGCCAGTCAAAGAACAGATTGAAGCTCTTGAAGATTTCAAGCATTCTGAATACGTTGAAAAATGGGCATATGAACTTGCCAGATTATACGCTGAAGCTGGTATGACTTCCGAATGTCTTGATGAATGTGATGATCTGATTCTCTGGTTCAGCGAAGGTACTTATGTATACCAGGCAATGGAACTTAAAATGAAATACAAACCGCTGACTCCACTTCAGCAGGAAAAATACGATCATCGAAATGATGGTATCGGCCGTAAGGATTCTTCCAAGAGAAAACCTTCCTTCCGAAAATCCAAAGAACGTCCGGCACCGAATCCACGAATTGCAGACAAGGTCCGCAAAGATGTACATGTCACAGACAGTATTGATCTTCCGGATCTTCCAGAGCCAATGGCCCGGACACATGCTTCCGAACCAGAAGCTGAGTCACAGCCAAAGACCCGGATTCGAAGCACTTCCGATATTTCCACAACTATTTCCGGTGCTTCCCTTTCAGATGCCCTGAAAGCCGGTGTTGCCGTTGCAAGTGGTGCAGTTGCTCCTGAATCTGCTTCAGACGATTCACAGATGACCGGTAAGATGAAGATTGAAGAAATTCTTGCCAACTGGGAAGCAACTCAGCGTGAAAATGCAAAGATTCTTGAAAAGAGCCAGGAGGAAGCTGAGAAAGAAAAAGCCCTGCGCGAGAAGAAGAAAGAAGAAGAAGAGGAAGTTCTTGGAGCTACAAAACCAATCCTTTCTGATGATATCCGCAAACTGATGGAACAGCTTGAAAATGGTGAAGAGCCTGAAATCACCGATGAAGATGCTGAAGATTTCGTTGATGATGAAGAGGATGAAGCGACTGAAAGCCCGGAAGATTCATCCAAAGAAGCTTCAGACACTGACGAGGAAGCTCCGGAAGAAAATGATTTTGAAGAAATCGTTGACTCCGAAGAAGATGATGAATCGGATGCGGTTTACGATGAAGAAGCTGAATACGAGGATGAGGATGATTCCGAGTATGACGACGAGGAGGAATACGAGGATGAAGATGATTCCGAGTATGATGACGACGAGGAATACGAGGATGAAGATGATTCCGAGTATGACGACGACGAGGAATACGAGGATGAAGACGATTCCGAGTATGATGACGAGGAAGAATACGAAGATGAGGATGATTCCGAGTATGATGACGACGAGGAATACGAGGATGAAGATGATTCCGAGTATGACGAGGAAGAATACGAGGATGAAGATGATTCCGAGTATGACGACGACGAGGAATACGAGGATGAGGACGATTCCGAGTATGACGACGACGAGGAATACGAGGATGAAGATGATTCCGAGTATGACGATGACGAGGAATACGAAGATGAAGATGATTCCGAGTATGACGATGACGAGGAATACGAAGATGAAGACGATTCCGAGTATGACGATGACGAGGAATACGAGGATGAAGACGATTCCGAGTATGACGATGACGAAGAATACGAGGATGAAGACGAAGATGACTACCAGATCGATGATGAATTAGATGAAGATCATAAAGAGGATTTTAATTTTGAAAAAGAATCTGCTCTCGATATCGATGATCATGATTCTGACGAAGATGATAGTGATTTTGCAGACCTTGATTCCTTTGAAGATGAAGAAGAATTAGATAGCAGTGATGATTATCTTGATCTTGAATTTGACGAGAAACCGGCTCCTGAGCCAAAGAAAGAAACTTCAAAATCAGCGCCAACTCCTGATATTGACGAAGTTCTTGAAATCGAAGAACCGTCAGAAGATGAAATCACTGAACGCATGGGTAAATTCGATACCGGATTCGTTGTACAGGGTCGTTACGATCTGAGTGCAACAAGTGAGATCGGACTGAAGCTTGGACTTACTGAAGAGCAGAAGCAGCTGTTCTCTTACTTTGTACCGATCCGTGGTGTCAGTGAACAGCTTGTTGAAATCCTTGATAACGACAAACGTTGCCGTAACCGTTATGGAACTTCCCGCACAGGCAACATCCTGATCCTTGGCCGCAAGGGAAGCGGAAAAACAGTCCTCGCAGTTGATATTGTAAAAGCAATCCAGAAACAGCGCAGACTCAAACAGGGTAAAGTTGCAATCGTAACCGGTGATTCTCTGAACAAAAAGGACATCGGAAGTATCATCGATAAGCTGAACGGTGGCGCACTGATCATCGAAAAAGCTTCCAAGATGAATGACAGAACCATCCGTGAACTGAATGACATGATGGATGAACAGACCGGCGAACTTCTCTTCCTTCTGGAAGACCAGAAGAAACCGCTGGAAAGAATGTTTGCATCCCATCGCGAATTCAAACGTAAATTTACTTCCAGACTGGAGCTTCCGGTATTCATCAATGATGAACTGGTTACATTCGGTCAGACCTATGCTAAGGAAAACGGATACCGTATCGATGAAATGGGAATCCTTGCATTATACAGCCGGATTGATATGATGCAGAGAGAAGATCATGCGGTTACTGTTGCAGAAGTAAAAGAGATCATGGATGAAGCAATTTCACATTCCCAGAAAGCAAATGTAAAACATCTTGTGAAACGGGTATTTGGAAGAAGCACTGATAATTCAGACCACATCATCCTGAAAGAAGAAGATTTTAAAGCATAAGATTTCTACAAAGAACGCGCTTCCGGCGCGTTCTTTTATATATGCAGACAAAACCGATAACTATAAAGAAAGAGTTTTAGACATCTTACATAAGAAATGTATAAGTTGTCCAAAACTCTTTCTTTTTATCGCTATTTCTAGTATAATATTCCTAAATATCTTTGATAGAAGGTGAATGGGATGGCAGTAAAAAAAACAACAGCACAACAGACCAACACGACCCGCAAGACGGCCGTAAAAAAATCTACTGTAAAAAAACCGGCAGCTGCTAAAACTGCTGCTAAAAAGTCTACAGCTAAAAAGTCTGTAAAAACTGTAACAACAGATAAACCCGCTGATTATAGAATCGGCGAATTAGATCAATATTTATTCGGACAGGGAACCCATTATGAAATCTATAAAAAAATGGGTGCACATTTTGTAAAAGATGGGAAAAAAACCGGCGTATATTTCGCAGTATGGGCTCCACACGCCAGATCAGTTGCCGTAGTCGGTGAATTCAACGGCTGGAGTGAAGATGCAAACGTTATGAAGCGTCAGGAACCACTTGGAATCTATACCGCATTTGTTCCGGAAGCACAGCTCGGACAGCTTTACAAGTACTGTATCGAGACACAGACCGGAGATAAGCTTTACAAAGCTGATCCATTTGCGAACAGTGCAGAGTTGAGACCGGGAACTGCCTCAAGGATTGCTGATATCTCCCATTTAAAATGGAGTGACAGTGTCTGGATGAAGCACCGGGCAGAATGGGATTTCCATTCCTCACCGATTTCCATTTATGAAGCACATATCGGTTCCTGGATGCGCCATCCGGGACGTGAAGATGATGGGTTCTACAGCTACCGTGAATTTGCGCATGCAGCTACAGACTACATAAAAAAGATGGGGTATACTCATATCGAACTGATGGGAATTTCAGAATACCCATTTGACGGCTCCTGGGGATATCAGGTGACCGGATATTATGCTCCGACCTCCCGTTATGGTACGCCGGAAGATTTCGCATATATGATCAATTATTTCCATAAGAATAAGATTGGCGTAATCCTTGACTGGGTACCGGCACATTTTCCACGCGATGCACACGGACTCGCTGACTTTGACGGCACAGCTACCTTTGAATATGCAGATCCTAAGAAGGGGGAACATCCGGACTGGGGAACCAAGATCTTCGATTATGGTAAAGCAGAAGTTAAGAACTTCCTGATCGCCAACGCACTGTTCTGGATCGAACATTATCACATCGATGGTCTCCGCGTAGATGCTGTTGCTTCCATGCTGTATCTTGATTACGGTAAAGAAGACGGTCAGTGGATCGCCAACAAATACGGCAGCAATGAGAATCTGGAAGCAATCGAATTTTTCAAGCATCTGAATTCCGTTACTACCGGACGTAACCCTGGCGCACTGATGATCGCAGAAGAATCCACTGCATGGCCAAAAGTAACAGGAAAACCGGAAGATGATGGTCTTGGATTCAGCCTGAAGTGGAACATGGGATGGATGCATGACTTTACCGAATACATGAAGCTGGATCCATATTTCCGCAAAGGCGACCACTACGGTATGACATTTGCCTTAACCTATGCATACAGCGAGAATTATATTCTTGTATTATCACATGATGAAGTGGTACATCTAAAATGCTCTATGCTCAATAAGATGCCTGGTCTTGGATTTGAGAAATTCGCCAACCTGAAGGTCGGTTATGCTTTCATGATGGGACATCCTGGAAAGAAACTTCTCTTCATGGGACAGGATTTCGGACAGCTCCGCGAGTGGAGCGAGGCGCGTGAGCTTGACTGGTATCTCCTTGCAGAGCCGGAGCATCAGGCACTCCAGAATTTCTACCGTGACCTGCTGCATCTTTACACACACAACAAAGCCATGTATGAACAGGATACCTGCATGGAAGGCTTTGAGTGGGTCAATGCAGATGACAGCTCACGAAGTATTTACAGCTTCATCCGTCATTCAAAGGGCGCAAAAAAGAACCTTTTATTCGTATGTAACTTCACACCGATCGAACGACCGGAGTACCGTGTCGGCGTACCGCGCGGCAAACAGTACCGCCTGGTACTGAACAGTGATGAATTGCAGTATGGCGGAAGCGGAAAAGCCCGCCCGGCAGTATATAAAGCAAAGAAACAGGAATGTGATGGAAGACCATATTCATTTGGTTACGATCTTCCGCCATACGGTGTTGCTGTATTCGAATTTTAACATAGCAAGTCAATGCAATCTGCGCAAAATATTCATCATACGAATAATTGATTCCACCAATTATTTTCTTAACATTTCCCGGATTCGTTCTTCCAGAGTTTCTTCTGGAAGAACTCCGGTTGTATATCCACAGATTTTTCCATCTCTGTACACCACAAACGTCGGTACGATCTCAATGCCTATATACTCTGCAATCTCTTTCGATATATCAATATCAATCTTATAGAAAATCCATTTTCCCTGATACCGGCTGGCAATCCTTTCCACAACAGGATACATCATTCCGCACTTTGGACACCATGATGCGTAAAACTCCACAATTACCGGCATCCTCTGCTTTCCGACTGTATTTTCATAATCCTTCGTGATCAATGCGATACCCATACACTTTCCTCATTTCTGCCATCTCAGGCTATGTAAAAAGGACTGGATTAGTGGCATCCACATTTCGGGTTTAAGATTTTATAGACTTCCTGAAAAGAATTTCTGAAACAGATCAGCTTTTTATTAAATCTTGGATTCTTATAGCAAAACCCCCGCATACAATTCTGAAAATGATGCTTTTTCCGCATATCTGTTCCTTCCTGACTTCCTCTTTCTACAATATATGCAAAAAGACAGCCGATGTGCGGATTGCTCCGTATCTGCTGTCTCTTATATTGCCAGGGATCATCTTACGCACTCAGCGCCTTTATGATCTCCTGTTGCATTTTATTCAATTGTCTTACTGGCGCATTGCGATCAGTTTATGGATCGGATGTCCCTGCCCGGAAAATTTCTCCTCGTACTCAGTCATAACATTCCCTCTGCTGAGTGTCGGATCATTGTGAAGATCATAAGTCTTCGCCAGAAGTACCCAGCCTGCCAGCTCCACCTGCTCCAGTGAAAAGTCAAACAGCTCTCTGTTGTCTGTCTTAAATTCAACGACTCCGTCAAAGGCAAGGATCTTGTCATACCGTTCAAAAAACTGCTTGGAAGTAAGTCTGCGCTTTGCATGACGTGCTTTCGGCCACGGATCTGAAAAATTCAGATAAATCTTGTCAATCTCTCCGACAGCAAAAACCTCCGGCAGATTTGTCGCATCCATACAGATAAAACGAATATTGTTGACATCCTTGTATTCCTCGTCATTGTCAAAGCGTTCCAGCGCCCGAAGCAGTACGCTTGAATAACGTTCGATACCGATATAGTTGATGGATGGATTCTCCTTTGCAAGTGTCAGAAGAAACTGTCCTTTTCCCATCCCGATCTCAATATGGATCGGATTCTCCGGATTCTGAAAAGTCTCTTTCCAGGTGCCGCGATATCTGGTCTCATTTTTAATTACAAGGGGATGAGCTGTCAGATAAGCATCTGCTCCCGGTACATTTCTTAACCTCATATATCTTTCTCTTCCTTTAGTGAAAATATGTATAACCTTATTTATTTTATACTATTCTGAAATATTTGAAAACCCAAAAATATATTTTATAAGTTTTGTATAAAATATTCTTATGATATTCTCTTATTATTTAGTAGATTTTTCTAATTTAAAGTAGTAGAATATGTATGCATTATTAAAAATGTATAAATAATTTCTAAGAAAGGAGTCGGACAATGGATCATATTGTTAAAAAGCTCTCCGAAATCGAACACGCAGCCGAAGCTGTTGTGGAACACGCGGAACTGGAAAAATCAGAACTGGAAGAACGCATTCAAAATGAACGCAATCAGTTCGACAAACAACTTGAAGATCACACCCAAAAGGAGCTGAACGATATCCACAAAGGATTAAACCGTCAGATGGATGAGATTCTTGCAAGGCAGAACCGTAAGAACCAGACAGCGATCGAAGAACTTAAAAAAGATTTTGAAGAGAAGCATACGGCATATGCCGAGAAAATTGTCAGACGTATCATAGAGGGATAGCATATGGGAAATTTACTTGCATACAGTGGCATCGTAACAAAAGTACGCGCCATGCAGGCGAAACTGCTCACTGATGAAGATTTCCAGAATATCGCCGCATTTCATACAGTAACCGAAGTTGCTGCTTATCTCAAAGAACATCCCGGATATCGGAATGTCCTTGCAGATATGGACGAAAACCGTCTTCACCGCGGTGAGATTGAGAAGCTTCTTGTGCAGTCACTTTACAGTGATTATACACGCCTGTACCGTTTTTCCGGAATGGATCAGAAAAAATTCCTGGAGCTTTATCTGAAGCGCTACGAGATGAATCTGATCAACTATTGTCTGCGTATTGTATTCAACCACTATCAGAAGCCTTTTGATCTGGATCATAAGAAAATATTCTTCGACAAATATTCGGATCTCTCCATCGATAAACTGATCACTTCGGGGAATATCGGTGAGCTGGTGGAAAATTTAAAGGGCACAGAATACTATGCGCCGTTAAAACGTCTGGAAAATGCGGAGAACCCTACCCTTTTTGATTACGATCTGGCACTGAATCTGTACTATTTTACAACCATGTGGAAGAAACGCAAAAAGATTCTGAAGCATAAGGAACTGGAAATTTTCACCAGAGATGCCGGAGCAAAGATCGACCTGCTGAACCTGCAGTGGATCTACCGTGCAAAAAAATATTACAACATGCTTCCGCCGGATATTTCCACACTGCTGATCCCGATACACTACCGGATTCATGTAGATCAGCTGAAGGATCTTGTAGAAGCACCGTCTGTCGATGAATTTTTAAAGCTGGTTACCAGAACGCCTTATCTGCGTCACACCGATACTCAGACACCAGCGTCCATCGAGACGATTTACAAAGACTGCCTGTACCGTCTCTACCTGGCAGACAGAAGAAGTAACCCTTATTCCATCGCAACCGTGAATACCTATCTTTTTCTGAAAGAGGAGGAGCTTGATAAGCTTACAACTGTGCTCGAATGTGTTCGCTACGGACTTCCTGCACGTGAGACATTAACTTATATAGGAGGAACAGCGAAATGATTGTTAAGATGAAGTTCCTGAGCATTACCGGACCACGCGCCGACATCGACCGCATGACAAACCGGTATCTTTCCAAATATGAGATGCAGCTTGAAAATGCACTCACGGAGCTCAAGACAGTAGATAATCTGATGCCATTTCTGGAAATGAACCCTTACCGTGATCCACTCGCAAAAGTGACACAGTTTCTGGGATATATGAAAGACATGCCAGCAGAGCCATCCTTTGATCAGAGCGAAGACGAGATCCTTGAGATGATTCGTTCTATCAATCATGACTACATGGATCTGCAGCAGCAAAAAGAAGAACTGAAAAAAAAGAGAGAGAATATCCAGGCACGTATGAAAGTCCTGGAACCTTTTACTTCTCTGGATTTTGACCTGCATGAGATCATGCAGTACAAATACATCCGCACAAGATTTGGAAAAATCAATGTAGATTATTATCACCGGCTGGAAAAAGCGCTTCTTGAAGACATTGATGCATTATTTCTGGAAGGCTCCAGAGATGCCTCTTATGTCTATGGCGTTTATTTTGTATCGGATGCTGATGCAGGAAAGGTCGATTCGATCATGCGGTCTCTCCACTTTGAAAAAGTCGATCTGCTGGAAGACTTTGGCGGAACCCCGCTGGAAGCTTACCGGAGCCTGGATAAAGAAGTCCAGAATCTGACCGATGAAATCCAGGCAGTGAAGGATAAACGTCAGGAGATGTTCCGCAAGAACGCTTCCAGACTACTCGGTGCAAGAATTCAGCTGGAACGTTTTTCCGATAACTTTGATATCCGGAAATTTGCGGCACGAACCGAGACAGACGAGCAGGAAGAATACTACATCCTCTGCGGCTGGATGTCCGAAGAAGATGCAAATGCATTTATCAAAGAGGCACAGGGAGATGACAAGGTTTATATCGTAGTAGAAGAGGACCGGGAACAGTATTTTGGAGAACCTCCTACCAAGCTTGAGAATCCAAAGCTTTTCAAACCATTTGAAATGTTCATCAAGATGTACGGACTTCCCGAGAGCGGTGAGATGGATCCGACCATTTTTGTAGGTATCATGTACAGCTTTATCTTCGGCGCCATGTTCGGGGATGTCGGTCAGGGGCTGCTGCTCTTTATCGGCGGTGCGATCCTGTATTTCACAAAGAAAATGAACCTTGCCGGAATCGTATCACTTGCCGGAATCTTCTCCACCTTCTTTGGATTTATGTTTGGAAGTGTGTTTGGATTTGAAGACATTATAGAAGCCAAATGGATCCGACCGATCAATCATATGACCACCTTACCGTTTATCGGAAAACTGAATACCGTATTTATCGTATCGATTGCTTTTGGTATGGGAATCATCCTGATTTCTATGATCTTCCATATTATAAACGGCATCCGTGCCAAAGATACCGAAGCAACCTGGTTTGATGCAAACGGCGTGGCAGGGCTGATATTCTACGGGGCAGCAGTTACCTGCATCGTTCTTTTCATGACAGGTCACTCTCTGCCGGGTGGAATCGTTCTTGCAGTGATGTTCGGAGTACCGCTTCTTCTGATCGCACTGAAAGAGCCGCTGACGAACAAGATCAAAAAGAAAACCGAAAAAATGGAACAAAGCAAAGCAATGTTTGTCACCCAGGCATTCTTTGAATTATTTGAAACCTTGCTCAGCTATTTTTCAAATACGCTTTCCTTTATCCGTATCGGTGCATTCGCAGTCAGCCACGCTTCCATCATGGAGGTTGTACTGATGCTTGCCGGTGCAGAAAGCGGGCATATTAACTGGGTAGTGATCGTACTCGGCAACCTGTTTGTATGTGGATTCGAAGGACTGATCGTTGGAATCCAGGTCCTGAGACTTGTCTATTACGAGATGTTCAGCCGCTTCTACAAAGGCAGCGGCCGCGAATTTAAACCTTATACAGGTACTGCAAAAAATTAGTTTTTCATTTTAGGAGGAAATTATCATGACTTTAGCAACTAAACTTATTCTCATTGCCGCACTGGTTTTAAGCATTTTCATTCCATTCGGATATTACCTGCTCGGAGAAAAAAATAAAGGACGTTATAAATGTGCACTTGCCTTCAATGTTCTTTCTTACTTTGGAACCTTCCTTGTAGCAGGGATCATGCTCTTTGGAAGTGTACCGGTACATGCGGCAGATGCCGCTGCCTCAGGCGCAGGCCTTGCAACCGGTCTTGGTTACATTGCAGCAGCTCTTGTTACCGGTCTTTCCTGCATCGGTGGCGGTATTGCCGTAGCAAGTGCAGCAAGCGCAGCTCTTGGAGCTATCAGCGAGGATTCCAGCGTCCTTGGTAAATCCCTTATCTTCGTAGGTCTTGCAGAAGGTGTATGCCTGTACGGTCTTATCATCTCCTTCATGATCATCAGCAGACTGTAATCATGAAAATGTATCTGATCAGTGACAACGTGGATACTTATACCGGAATGCGGCTTGCCGGCGTGGACGGTGTCGTAGTTCATGAAAAGCAGGAGCTGCGTGATGCGCTGGAAACTGCCATGAACGACAAGTCGATCGGTATCATTCTTCTGACGGAACGCTTTGGAAGAGAATTTCCGGATCTCATCGATGAGATCAAGTTAAAAAGAAAGATGCCTCTTCTGATCGAAATTCCGGACAGACACGGAACAGGACGTAAAAAGGATTTCATTACCTCATACGTCAATGAAGCGATTGGACTGAAACTTTAACTAGAAAGGCATAGAAGGTGAGACAATGACGCTTGAAGAGAAAATAGCGCATTTACAGGAAACGGTCATGACTGAAGCCCGTTCTGAAGGAAATGCGATCATTGACAATCACAAAAAAGCGCTTGAATCTTTATTTGAAAAGCATAAAAAAGAAGCGACCGCACAGTCTGAGGTCCGTATCAAATCCGAGACCTTAAGAGCCAGAAGGCAGGTAAATCAAGCTGCGGCAAAAGCCGAAACCGAGCTGAAACGTGCTCTTGGCCAAACACAGAATGAATTAAAAGTCAGGCTGTTTGATGAAGTAAAGGAGCTTCTTTCTGACTTTACAAAAACAGACGAATATCTGGACTATCTCTGCAGCAAAATCCGCGAAGCCGCACGCTTTGCAGATGGCGAGGAGATGACCATTTATATTTCTCCTTCTGATAAGGAGAAACAGACAGAACTGGAAAAACGTACCGGCATGACGATCACCATCAGTGAATATGATTTTATGGGCGGTATGCGTGCTGTAATCCGAGGCCGTAATATTCTGATCGATCACAGCTTCCAGGCTGCAGTCGATTATGAATATCATCAGTTCAGTTTTGCAGCAGGAGGTGCAGGAATTGAATAAGACAGCAACTATTTATGGAATAAACGGTCCGGTCATCTATCTGAAGGGTGACACCGGATTCATGATGTCGGAAATGGTCTATGTGGGAAAGGAAAAGCTGGTTGGCGAAGTCATTTCCCTGGACAAAGACATCACGACTGTTCAGGTCTATGAAGAGACTTCCGGGCTGAAACCGGGAGAAATCGTAGAGGCTTCCGGAAGTCCGGTATCTGTAACTCTGGCACCTGGAATCCTGAACAATATTTTTGACGGAATCGAACGCCCGCTTGAGCAGATCGCAAATGTGGGCGGCGGTGCATTTATCACCCGCGGCGTCAGCGTTGATTCGCTTGACCGCGACAAATTATGGGATACCCACATCACCGTGGCCAAAGGAGATTACCTTCATGGCGGAGATATTATAGCGGAGGTTCCGGAGACCAGTGCGATCGTACACAAATGTATGGTTCCGCCGGATGTGGAAGGTGAAGTAATCTGCTGCGCGTCGGACGGAGAATACCGGATTGAAGATACACTTGTCACTCTGCGGCTTTCCGACGGAACAGAAAAACAGCTCAACATGATACAGCACTGGCCGATCCGTAAGGCGCGCCCGACAAGCTACCGTTTCCCGGCAAGTGTCCCTCTGATCACCGGACAGCGGATCCTGGATACCATGTTCCCGATCGCAAAGGGTGGAACTGCCGCAATCCCAGGCGGATTCGGTACCGGAAAAACCATGACCCAGCACCAGATCGCAAAATGGTCTGATGCCGATATTATCATCTACATCGGCTGCGGCGAGCGTGGAAATGAAATGACACAGGTGCTGGAAGAGTTTTCAGAGCTTGTGGACCCAAAGAGCGGCAATCCGCTGATGGACAGAACCACTCTGATCGCCAATACCTCCAACATGCCGGTAGCTGCCCGTGAAGCAAGTATTTATACCGGACTTACCCTGGCTGAATATTACCGTGACATGGGCTATGACGTAGCGATCATGGCAGACTCTACTTCCCGCTGGGCAGAAGCCTTACGTGAGCTTTCCGGCCGTCTGGAAGAGATGCCGGCAGAAGAAGGTTTCCCGGCTTACCTTGCCAGCCGTCTGTCTGCTTTCTACGAGCGCGCAGGCATGATGCATAACTTAAATGGCAGTGACGGATCCGTGACCATTATCGGCGCCGTATCTCCTCAGGGAGGCGATTTCTCCGAGCCGGTCACACAGAACACCAAACGTTTCGTCCGCTGCTTCTGGGGCCTGGACAAGAGCCTTGCCTACGCAAGACATTTTCCGGCGATCCACTGGCTGACCAGCTACAGCGAGTATCTGACCGATCTCGCCGCCTGGTACCACGACAATGTATCACCCAAATTCGTTGACTACCGCAACCGCATCATGGCACTTCTGAACCAGGAGAGCAGCCTGATGGAAATCGTAAAGCTGATCGGAAGTGATGTACTTCCGGACGATCAGAAACTGGTTCTGGAAATCGCAAGAGTCATCCGTCTCGGATTTTTGCAGCAGAATGCATTCCACAAGGATGATACCTGTGTCTCTCTGCAGAAGCAGTACAAAATGATGGAAATCATTTTATATTTATACAAACGCTGCCGCGAACTGGTAGCCATGAATATGCCAATGTCTGTCCTCAAGGAGGAAAATATTTTTGAACGTGTCATTGCGATCAAATACGATGTTCCAAATGACAATCTTCAGCTTCTTGACCAGTATCTGGCAGACATTGATGCTTTCCATGACTGCATCATGGAAAAGAACGCGTAAGGAGGGAAAATAAAATGGCAATTGAATATTTAGGCCTCAGCAGCATTAACGGCCCTCTGATCGCGCTGGAAGGCGTTCAGGATGCTTTTTATGATGAAATCGTAGATTTTGTCGTAAACGGCAAAGAACACAAAATGGGACGTATTGTGGAGGTCTACAAGGACAAAGCAATCATCCAGGTATTTGAAGGCACGGAAAATATGTCTCTTAACAATACCCACACCAGACTTACCGGACATCCGATGGAAATCGGTCTGTCCGAAGAAATGCTTGGAAGAACCTTTAACGGAATCGGCGAACCGATCGACGACCTTGGACCGATCACGGTTGAAGAGGTGCGCGATGTCAACGGACTTCCGTTAAATCCGGTCAGACGTGAATACCCTCGTAACTATATCCGCACCGGAATTTCTGCGATTGACGGACTGACCACACTGATCCGTGGACAAAAGCTGCCGATCTTTTCCGGCAACGGTCTTCCGCACGACCAGCTTGCCGCACAGATCGTAAAGCAGGCTTCTCTGGGCGGCAGCACGAATGAGGATTTCGCCATCGTATTCGCCGCAATGGGTGTCAAGCATGACGTAGCTGATTTCTTCCGCAGAACCTTTGAGGAGAGCGGTGTTGCAAACCATGTGGCAATGTTCCTGAACCTTGCCAACGATCCTGTCGTCGAGCGTCTGATCACCCCGAAGGTTGCGCTGACCGCCGCTGAATACCTTGCATTTGAAAAAAATATGCACATTCTGGTCATTCTTACCGATATGACTTCCTTTGCCGAAGCCATGCGTGAGGTTTCTTCTTCCAAAGGAGAAATCCCAAGCCGTAAAGGATATCCGGGATATCTGTACAGTGAACTTGCCACCTTATATGAACGTGCAGGAATCGTAGAAGGAGTAAATGGTTCTGTCACACAGCTCCCGATCCTGACCATGCCAAATGATGACATTACCCACCCGATCCCTGACCTGACCGGTTATATCACCGAAGGACAGATCGTACTTGACCGGAATCTTCACGGACAGGCAATCTACCCGCCGATCAGCGTTCTTCCGTCCCTGTCCCGTCTGATGAAAGACGGTATCGGAAAAGGATATACCCGGGAAGACCACCAGGATCTGGCAAACCAGCTTTTCTCTGCATATGCTAAAGTAGGAGAGGCTCGGAATCTTGCTTCCGTTATCGGAGAAGACGAGCTTTCTCCGATTGACAAGAAATACCTGGAATTCGGAAAGGCATTCGAGGAGCGTTATATCGGCCAGGGACCGAATGAAAACCGTACCATCGAGGAAACCCTGGATCTTGGCTGGGAACTGCTTAGAATCCTTCCAAAAGAAGAACTTGACCGTGTCGATACCAAGATTCTTGATGTATACTACAAAGGCTAAGGAGGGAAGTCTATGGATCCACGTTCATTTCCCACCAAGGGAAATCTGATACTTGCGAAAAATTCACTGACACTTGCCAGACAGGGATATGAGCTGATGGACAAGAAGCGGAACATTCTGATCCGCGAGCTGATGGGCTTAATCGATGAAGCAAAGGATATTCAGGAAGAAATCGATAAAACCTTCACCTATGCCTATCAGTGCCTTCAGAGGGCGAATATCGAGCACGGGATCAGTACAGTAGAAGAACTTGCCTATACAGTTCCGATCGAGGATTCTATCCGCATCCAGACGCGAAGCATTATGGGAACAGAAATCCCGAAAGTGAAGTACGAAAAAGAAAATACCAGACCAACCTATGCATTCAGTACTTCCAGAGAATCCATCGATATCGCCCGTGATGCATTCTGCCGTGTAAAGGAGCTGACACTCAAGCTTTCTGAGGTAGAAAATGCAGCGTACCGGCTGGCTTCAAGTATCAAAAAGACACAGAAAAGGGCAAATGCCCTGAAAAATATTACGATTCCGATGTATGACAATCTCGTATATACGATTACAAATGCACTGGAAGAGAAGGAACGGGAAGAATTTACCCGACTGAAAGTGATCAAACGAATGAAAAACAAATAATATTTCTGAAAAAATCATAAAATATAGAAAATATATTGACAATACACCCGTTTTGTTATATAACTTATAGAACAAATAAGATTACAAAAGCAATAGATTTTACAAATCAGGGGGTGAGCATATGACTTTTTGGAAAGTATCCGACACCAGAATGAACTGCCTTATCACAGAAGCAGAGATTGCCGCACTTGGCTACTCACTGGAAGATCTGACACAAGACAGGGAGCGTACCGAAGAATTTTTGAATCTTCTTCTCAAGAAAGGGAAAGAAGTTCTTGGGCTTAACACAGACAATGGAATCCAGGGATTTTACGGTGCATTTCTTCCTGACCGGAGCCTGATGCTGTCGATCTCCTGCCAGGCTGAGAATTCTCTGGAATCCATCCAAAAAGATGGTTCTGAAGCTTCCGGTATGTTGATCGAGCCTGACAGCAGTGAAAAAGAGACCGTTCGCTGGCAGATTCTCTTTCCAAGTCTGGATAATGCAATCGACTTCTGCAAGATCCTTGGATACGGCCAGGCATCAGAAAGCCGTCTGTATAAAGATGACGGTGTCTACTACCTGATGGTAGACTTCCCGAATACAGAAGACGGCAATAAAAAGGCTCAGCGCATCGTATCCGCCGGTGAATTCGGTGGCATGGTCGAAAAAGATGCAATTTCTGAAGCTTATCTGAATGAACATGAAAAATGCCTCCTGAACAAGGATGCAATCAATATTTTATGCAAGATGTAGTAGAAGGGGACTAAAATAGTCCCCTTTTTAGTACACGAAATAGATTTTCCTTTATTTTTCCACAGATCCTGTAACTTTCCGCAAATGAAATAAACGATTACTTTTACATATGTCTCCATCTGTAGAAACAGATCGTGAAAAAAAGAGCACCGTCCCCGATGCTAATTCATCAAAAACAGTGCTGATACTGCGCCTTCAGGGATTCGAACCCTGGACAAATAGATTAAGAGTCTACTGCTCTACCAACTGAGCTAAAAGCGCATACATTATTCGGTTTTCCGTAACGCAAGATTTATTATATAAGACAGCTATAAAAAATGCAAGCTTTTTTTTCATAAATTTTAAAATTTTTTTAAATAGATTTTTTTGCTGAAAAAGAATGTGCCAAAGCACATATAAAAAAGATCATGTGTACCGTCCAAAATTCGAACACATGATCTTTTTTGTGTACCTTTTAGGGTGGTTTTTTTCTTATCCTACATAAATTTACTGATATATCCCTGTACAAAGATAAATAATACAATCAGCGGCAGGATATAGCTTACATAAAATTTCGCCCATTTCGGGAATTTCAATCCTTCTCCGGTATCCGCTTCTTTCAGGAAGTTCTTCCATCCCCATCCATAACGGCTTGTACAGAACAGAAGATAGATCAGACTTCCAAGTGGAAGCAGGTTATTACTTACCAGGAAATCCTCCAGATCCAGTACTCCGGAACCTTTTCCGAACGGCATAAATCCACTCCATACATTAAATCCGAGAACACAAGGCATGGAAAGTACCGCCACAACCACGATATTGACGATTACAGCCTTTTTCCGGCTGCATCCGGTCAAATCAATGGCAAAGGATAAAATGTTCTCAAAAACGGCGATTACGGTCGATACCGCAGCAAAAATCATAAATAAGAAAAATAAGGCTCCCCAGATTCTTCCGCCTGCCATGGAATTAAATACATTCGGAAGTGTGATAAAGATCAGACTCGGACCTTCTCCCGGATCCACCCCATATGCGAAGCATGACGGGAAAATGATCAGACCCGCGATCAAAGCAACAAAGGTATCCAGAAGTGTTACCAGGACTGCTTCTCCTGTAAGACTGCGGGATTTGTCGATATAGCTTCCGAAAATAGCAATTGCGCCGATTCCAAGGCTTAATGTGAAGAAAGCCTGTCCCATAGCGGCAAAAATCGTGTCAAATAAGCCATATTCCACGACTTTGTGGAAATCCGGTGCCAGATAGAAGTGAAGCCCCTCAGAAGCCCCATCAAGCGTTACAGAACGTACTGCAAGGATCAACATCAGTGCAAGCAGAAGCAGCATCATAACCTTTGTGATCTTTTCCACTCCATTTTGAAGCCCCATTCCACAAATTGCAAAACATCCAACAACAACAATGATCATAAAGAAAGTCATTGTTCCGGGTTTTGCAAGCATATCGGAAAACACACCTGCAACAGCGGCAGTATCCTTTCCCTCAAATTCACCAGTCATCATCTTGATGAAATACTGGACCATCCAGCCTGCAATTGTTGTGTAGAACATCATCAGCAGATAGTTTCCGGCCATAGCTCCATACTTATACCAATGCCATTTCGTTCCTTTTGGCTCCAGCCGGTCAAAGGAAAGCGCCGCACTTACTTTACTGGCTCTTCCGACAGAAAATTCCATTACCATGATCGGAAGTCCAAGAATCAGTAAAAATGCAAGGTAAATAAGAACAAATGCTGCTCCACCATATTTTCCTACAATATAAGGAAAACGCCAGACATTACCAAGACCGATCGCACATCCTGCAGAAATAAGGATGAATCCGAGTCTTGAAGAAAATTTTTCTCGTTGCATAAAAAATCCTCTCATTCTATTAAATTGTGGATAACTTGCCGAAATGATACTTATCCACATTTTTCGACAAGCTTGTGGATAACTTTTTTTCAGAATATCCACAGAGGAATTATACTGAATTACTGGGAAATTGTCTATGATTGTTTATATTTTTATTGGCGAAGCCACCTGACAATTTTAATTTTCCCCTTTTTAGTACACGAAATCGCCAGATGTGTACCTTTTGGGGTGAAAATTTGCATGTATATATATATTAAAGATAACAACAGCTTATTAAAATTCCTTTGTTTATATTAGGAGGGCTGAAAAAGCCCGTGGTTGACGCATTTCGGGGCATATTTTGTGTACGGAAACGGGGGAGGTTGTTTACTTCAAAGGGCAAAGAGGTGTACATATATGGGGGTTGTTGTTTACTTTGCGGGGTTACGCAGTGTACTTGAAGGGTTGGCGATTTTACCTTTTCTGTACACAAGTGTCGAAAAAATTTAAAAAAAGGCTTTACAAGAGGGGGGTTCTTGTATATAATCAACCTAGACGTACCGTTTTGGTACACAATTTTTATCAAAAAAGGTACCTTAATGGTACACGAAAAGAACAATACACACCTTAAACGTACACAAAACGTAAAAAAAGACAGAAACCCCATTTTATGGGGTACTTTTTAGGGGAGGGTGTTCCTTTTTGGTACACAAATCCCCAATATAAAGGGGTTGGTTACCCCGAATGGTACACAATAAGGGATTATATGGGGTGTAGAGGGGATTTTAATACACCTCAAAAGTACACAATAATACAGAAGAAAACAATTAAGGGGTATGAGCGATGAAGGAAACACAGAAAAAACCAAAAGAGAAACAACTGCTGGATCATGATACGGTCTCCCGGTCCAATGTGCTGATCGAAAGTAAATCCAGTACATCATTATTTGAAAGAAAGCTTCTTAATATTGCAATCGCAAAAGCATATGTAGAAGACGGTGAGCTGATCGCAAAGGTTTCCACCAAGGATGTTAAAAATTATCTTCATATAACAGGAAACTCCATCTATTCCCGTCTGAAAGAAGTATCAAAAGAGACATTGGGACATGTAGTAAGTATCGAGGACGACGAAAAAGAGAACTTCATCATGTTCAATGTAGTGAATAAATGTGAATATAGAGATGGCGTGTTTACAACCAGATTTACTAAAGAGATGAAACCTCATATCTATAACCTGAAAAAAGACTATACCCGTATGAGTCTTGATGTATTGTGCTCTTTTAAATCCCTGTTCACAACCCGTGTTTACGAAATCCTGAGAACCCAGTATTATCGTTTTGACAGGGAACAGTGTGACCAGCTGATCGTACCGAGACCGCCGAAGAATCCATACACGATCGCAGAGCTTAAATTTACACTGAATGTAGTGGATGCAAATGCATCTAAAGCAGTAAAACGTCTTGTTGAGCAGGGACGTTTTGAAGAAGCGCTTGCAGAGATTAAGGATGCACCGTTTGAAGATTGGCGTAATTTCCGTAGAAAAGTACTTGAAGTTGCGAAAAAAGAGCTGGAAGAATCCGAGTATTCCGAGATCTGCTTTGATTATGAGCCGGTTAAGAGCGGGAAGGGCGGAAAGGTTACAGGAATCCGTTTCTTTGTGAAGAAGAATCCGAAGTGTATCCATCATTCAGATCTTCAGCGTATGCCATCCGGAGAAGAAGAGGGCGAAGAGATTGCGCCAAATGTACTGGCTGCAAAGAAAACTCCGGTTAATGAAAAACTGATTTTAGAAGTTGCTGATATTTTTGGAAATGAACCGATCACGATTCAGGAGATTAAGGTGCTGCTTCAGGTATCCGATAACCAGCCGGATGTGATCCGGAAAGCTTTTAAGCTGTCACAGGAGCAGGCATACATCAATAATCTGGTCGGATGGCTCAGAAAATGTATCGAAGAAAAGTGGTATGAGAACGAAAAAGTATCCAAGTTCAAAGGAAAGACGCTGGAAGAAGCGCAGATGACACTGGATCTTTATCAGGAATACATAGAAGAGCGCGAAAAAGTGAAAAAAGAGTAGGGTATTTTCTGCGAAAAGCAGAATTATTACCTAAATGGTACACAAGTTAAGTGGAAGAATGTGTCCCTGGGATGCTATTTGCAAAGAGGCAGGTAGCATCCCGGGGATTTTGTGTATACGATGAGCCAAGTACAGATTTGTGCTTGCACAAGAATCTGTACTTGGCGAATGTACATCATTGAGCTGTTAAGCGAGATAGTGTACAAAGTATACGAATCGAGTAGGAGTCAGCCTACTCGATTGTCTTATTTTATGATGGAAAATTAAATTAGATGTTGGGGTCAAGAGGTATTTTGACGCTGGTATCTTAAATTATGGAGGAACGGAAGAAAATTATGGAAATAGGAAGATTACTGGATTTTTTAAAGACAGCGGAACAACTGAAATGTAACACCAGACATTCGTATACTTCAAGTGGCAGGTTGGAGAGTGTGGCAGAGCACAGTTGGCGGCTGGCTTTGATGGCAATGTTGGTTGGGGATGAATTTCCGGAGCTGGATCTGGATAAGGTGATAAAAATGTGTCTGATCCATGATATGGGTGAGGCGATCACCGGAGATATTCCGGCATTTGAAAAGACGGATAAAGACCGAAAGGTTGAGAATAAAAAGGTGGAGTAGCTGACGGATATACTTCCGGAACCGGTCCGTGCAGAATGGAAGGCGTTATTTGAAGAGATGGAAGCGATGGAGACACAGGAGGCGAGGATTTATAAATCACTGGATAAGCTGGAGGCGCTGATCCAGCATAATGAGGCGGATATCTCGACATGGATTCCGTTGGAGTATGATCTTCAGATGACGTATGGGAATGAAGAATGTAAGTTTACGGAATATATCCAAAGGCTTCGGGATGAAGTGAGGAAAGATTCCAAGCGGAAGATTGAAGAAAGCAAACAGAAAGACTAATAAAAAATTTTCATAATAGTTGCATTGGAAATGTAATACTGCATATTCATGCTGAGCCGGGGCGAATGTCCAGGCTTATTTTCTATATATGATAAGTAAAAATTCACTTATAAATCGGGGTAACAGGATTCGAACCTGCGACCTCACGGCCCCCAGCCGTGCGCTCTGACCAAGCTGAGCCATACCCCGAAGTGTTATTTTATTATAGTATAAATTGTGTTAAATCTCAATCATTCTTTTGATGTGAGAAAGTGCTGTTGACAGGTTTCTGGAAAGAGTTCAAAATAACGATATGCAAATATAAATGAGTAGGATGAGGAACGATTATGGAAAATTTAATTTTCAGTTTGAATGCAACGATTCCGATTTTTTTGATGATGTTACTTGGAATGTTATTCAGAAAACTGGGGTGGATGGATGAAGTCTTTGCGGCAAAGATGAACAAGTTTGTATTTTTGGTTCCGCTTCCGGTGTTGCTGTTTGAACAGCTGGCGACTGTGGATTTTTCGGAAGTATGGGATATTAAGTTTATTCTTTTTTGTTTTGTGGTGACGGCGATCAGTATTACGATATCAACTTTGATTTCACTGCTGTGGAAAGATCGGAGCATTAAAGGCGAATTTATACAGGCGACTTACCGGAGCAGTGCGGCGCTTCTTGGAATTGCTTTTATCCAGAATATTTACGGAACTGCGGGAATGGCACCGCTTATGATCATCGGCAGTGTGCCGCTTTATAATATTATGGCGGTTGTGGTGCTTTCAGTGTTTAAACCGGGGAATAATTCTTTTGATAAGGCGCTGGTAAAGAAAACGCTGAAGGGGATTGCAACGAATCCGATCATTATTGGAATTGTGGCGGGATTTGTCTGGTCTGCACTTAAGCTTCCGATGCCATTGATTTTACATAAGACGGTATCAAGTATCGGTGCGACAGCGACGCCGATGGGACTGATGTCGATGGGTGCAACATTTGAGATGAAAAAGGCAACATCGAAGATGAAGCCTACACTTGTTGCTGTGTTTATGAAGCTGGTTGGATTCTGTGCGATATTTTTGCCGATGGCGGCACTTCTTGGATTTAGGAATGAAGAGATGATTGCGATTTTGGTAATGCTTGGATCTGCTACGACGGTCAGCTGTTTTGTTATGGCAAGGAATATGGGACATGAGGGGACGCTTAGTTCCGGGGTGATTATGATGACGACGTTGTTGAGTGCGTTTACGCTTACGATGTGGCTGGATGTGCTGAGATCGTTTGGGTTGGTGTAAGAAGAATAAAAATAGAAGCAGCTAGTTAAAATGGGAATTGTGGTAGCACACCATTGACTAGTTGCTTCTATTTTTTAAAGATTAAATAAGTCGCTGTGACTGCCGGTTCGAAATTGAGTGGTATTTTTGATTTCATATTTTGTCATGAATCAAGATCTGCAAAAAGTTCATTAACATCATGGTATCCTTTGATGTTAGGATCTTTTGCAATCCTTTCTGCCTCAAGCATAGCAGAGACGGTTTCTTTACTTGGAGTTCCTTCTGTAATTTTGAAAGGAATTCCTCTTTCGCGGAGAGACTGGCGGACAAAAATATTGAAAGCTGTGCTGAGATTCATACCGAGTTCTTCGTAAAGAGCTTCGGCTGCAGCTTTGAGATCGCTGTCCATACGAATGCTGATATTACTTGTTGTTGATTTTGCCATAGTAATCACCTCTATTTATGATATGGATATTATATGGCAAATGCACGAAAATATCAATATATTGCACGAAAAAATACATTATATGAGCTGCTGTTAGAGGGGCGCGAAGGCGCTGGGGAGATGGATGCCGGGGGCGGGGAAGGCGCTGGCGCTGTTCCCCTTGGAGATTGGTGTGTTTTAGATAAGAAAGTTTGTTGGTCGAATGATTTAGGGGAGGAGCAGTGCACCACAGCTCGTGAACCTGGCGGTTCATTCGCTGTGCGAGCTATCGCTCTATCAAAATAAAAAAATAGCCAAATTTTCATGCGAGCATGAAATTTGGCTATTCCTTTATTTTGGCACTGCTCTATCTGAGGACAAAGTACTGTTCATACCACAGTAAGAATGAATATACGGTATAAATCTTTCTATGATAATTTCCGACTTTATTCTTATGATCTTCCAGCCATTTCAGCAGTAATTCCTGATTGAAGAATTCGGATACGAAGTCTTTCTGGAACATTTCTTTTACTTTATTGTAGTATTTATCTTCTCGGAGCCATACTCTGAATGGTACGAGGAATCCGAGTTTTTTACGTTTTGCCCAGTCCATTGGGATGTGGGAGAGGGCGGAGGTACGGAAGGCTTTTTTGGTTTCCATGCCGTCTACGCAGTATTTGCTGTCGATGCTGCGGGCGAGTTCCCAGACTTTTTTGTCGAGGTATGGTACACGCAGTTCGAGGGAGTGTGCCATTGTCATCTTATCTGCTTTGAGCAGGATGTCGTGTGGCAGCCACAGATGCATATCGAGGAAGAGCTTTTTATGAAGGTCGTCCTGATCTTTTACCTGGTCGAAGTACGGTTTGGTTACGTCCTGGTAGCGCATCTTGCTCTTGTATGCAGGAGCGAGTACTTCATCTGCTTCTTCGTTGTCCATGATGAATGCCTGGCCGATGTAGGAATCTTCTACGGAAGTTGCATTTCTCTTGAGGAAGTTAAGTCCTCTCTTGTCTGGCTGGTGTTTTGCCCAGTCTCCGAGTTTTTTACGGATAGATGCCGGTACGATCTTGCGGTACATATCACCGGATTTGCTTGGGATATATGTCTCGTATCCACCGAACATCTCATCTGCGCCTTCTCCACTTAAGACTACTTTTACATCTTTGGCTGCGAGCTGTGACAGATAGTACAGCGGTACAGCGGAAAGGTTGGCATGTGGTTCATCGGAATGATACTGAACCTCCGGCAGAGCATCGAAAAATTCGTCAGAAGAGATTTCTTTCTTTGCATTGCTCATATGAAGGATATCGCACAGATCCTTGGAGAAGGTTGTCTCATCGAATCCGCCGACTTCAAATCCTACGGAATAGGTCTTCATCGGTTTTACAGTAGATGCGATGTAGCTTGAATCAACACCACCTGAAAGGAAAGATCCTACTTCTACATCAGCAATCTGATGGTAATCAACAGAATCCTGAATTGTCTCACCGATGAGTTTTACTGTCTCGTCAAAGCTGCGGTCTTTCTTTGCATAAGTCGGATCGAAGTATTTTGTTTTCTTAAGTTCTTTTCCATCATAAGTGAAGTATGTTCCCGGTTCCAGTTTGAATACACCTTTGAACATGGTTTCAAGAAGTGGAGTGTACTGGAAAATCAGGTACATCTTGAGGGCATCTTTGTTGACCTCTTTATGGAAATGTGGGTGAGCCAGGAAGGACTTGATCTCAGAACCAAATAAAAGGCTTCCATTCATCTGTGCATAGTAGAATGGTTTGATTCCGAAGTAGTCTCTTGCTCCGAATAAGTTGTGAGTTTCTTTATCGTAAATTACAAATGCGAACATTCCGCGGAGCATAGAAGCAATTTTTTCGCCATAGGTTTTGTATCCCTGAAGAATAACTTCTGTATCGGAGTTTGTCTGGAACTGACATCCGTGTTTCTCAATCAGTTCTTTACGGATTTCCTGATAGTTGTAAATTTCTCCGTTGAAAATAATGACATGTTTGCCATCTGCACTGTGAATCGGCTGAGATCCGCCTTCAAGGTCGATGATACTCAGACGGCGGAAGCCAAGGGCTACATAGTCATCAACAAAGCTTCCCTTGCTGTCAGGTCCGCGGTGGGCAATGCGTTCACCCATCTGGTCGATGACTTCTTCTCTATTAAAATCGCCGGCGCCATAATAGCCTGCAAATCCACACATAAATTGCACATCCTTTCTGAATTGATACATATTAAAAATATTATAGTAACTTAATTTTGCCTGTAGATTTATTCATTATACCATAGTCTATATAAGATTAACAAGGGATAAAAAACCGGAAAGGAATATCCAATAAAATCAGTAGGATATTCCTTGCATATTTTTTACAGGTGTTATATAGTGAAAAATGCGGATAAATGCGTAAAAGCCGGCAAAGGAAAGGGGAATCCGGGAAATGGAAAAGGTAAAAACTTTCCTGGCAGATATATCTGATCTGCTTAATGAGAAAAATTATCAAAAAATTTATGAAAAAGTTCCAGTGTTCCGACAGGAAAAAGCAGACCGGCTGAAGCACAGGGAGGATCAGGCTCAAAGCGTGGGTGCATGGTATCTTTGGATGAAGATACAGGAGAGACACAAGATACCGCAAGATGCAGGGCAGTCCTTTAATTTATCACATTCTGGGAAATATGTTCTGTGCAGCGCAGGCGTATCCGGAGAGAGGGTAGGCTGCGACATCGAATGCATGCGGAAATATCATGAAAGGCTGGCAGAAAAATATTTTTGTTCTTCTGAATATGAGAGAATCCGGAATGCAGATGAAGCAGAGCGAACGGAAATGTTTTACCGCTACTGGGTTTTAAAAGAAAGCTTTTTAAAAGCGACGCGCAAAGGTCTTGTGATGGGATTGAATACCAGCGAGATCCAGATTCCGAAGCAGGGAGATCCGTTTTTTTTAAGGCAGCCGGAAGAGATCCGGGAAGCTTATTATTTAAAAGAATATCAGACAGATGGAGCAAGGATTGCGGTGTGCTCAACGAATCCGAATTTTGACGAAAATATTTTGGATATGACAGATATTTACAAAAGAGAAATGATTGTGGAACTTAAAGATTGAAAATAAGCCAATGAAACAAGAAGTGGATTGGTTAAGAGTTTACAGGTATTTTATGAGAGAAGAAGGAGAAGAAGATGCTTACACAATTTTCGAGAACAGAACTGCTTCTTGGCAAAGAGGCGATGGATAAACTGAAGAATTCAAGAGTTGCCGTATTTGGAATCGGCGGAGTCGGCGGTTATGTATGTGAGGCACTGGTACGAAGCGGAGTCGGTGCATTTGACCTGATCGATGATGACAAGGTATGTCTTACCAACTTAAACCGTCAGATCATTGCAACCAGAAAGACCGTTGGAAAATACAAAGTAGATGTTATGAAGGAGAGAATGCTGGAAATCAATCCGGACGTGAATGTGCGGATCCACAAATGCTTCTTCCTTCCGGAAAATGCAGATGAATTTCCGTTTGATGAGTATGATTATGTAGTTGATGCAGTTGATACGGTGACTGCAAAGATTGAGCTTGTCATGAAATCGCAGGCAATGAATGTGCCGATCATCAGCAGTATGGGAGCCGGAAACAAGCTGGATGCAAGTGCATTTAAAGTGGCTGATATCTATAAGACACAGATGTGTCCGCTTGCAAAAGTTATGCGCCGGGAGTTAAAGAAGCGTCATGTTAAGAAGTTGAAAGTTGTTTATTCAGAAGAGAAACCGACCAGACCAATCGAGGACATGGCAATCAGCTGCAGAAACCATTGTATCTGTCCGCCAGGAGCAGAGCATAAATGTACGGAGAGAAGAGATATTCCGGGAAGTGTGGCATTTGTGCCATCTGTAGTCGGACTGATTATCGCAGGGGAAGTAGTGAAGGACCTTTGTGCAAAATAAAAATAAAATCGCGGGCGCCCCTGCGGGGCGCATATCAAAACCAGGCATTTGCTGTCAGAACTTGCAGCAAATGCCTGGCTTTTTTGTTTCATTTTTTTTCACAGATTTTCCGGAAAATCTTATACGATCTGTATCGGAGATCAGGAAACAGAGGTAACTCTGGAGAGTAATTATACAGAGCTTTAAACTTAAAAAATTCTAAACTTGTCGGAAAAGACTGTTTTCTCATGAAGAAATATGTTAAAGTAAGGCTGAAATATGCGTAAAAAGGAACAAACATTAACGAGATGTCGTTTAAGGAAGGAAGAACCATAGACATATGATGAGAGAAGACAGGAAAAGAGCGGAGCAGCGCCAGAAAAAAATAGCGAGGCGCAAGCGGGAAGTACAAAGGATGAAAAGAAAGCTATATAAAGCAGGCATTCTTGCAGCAGCAGGAATTATCGTGTTGGCTGTGATCCTGATGCTTTGTGGAAGTGGAAATGCAAAGAAATCTGCAAAAAAGACATCCTCTGCCAAGACAAAGACAGAGACAGAAACAAAGACACCAGAAGAGATAGAAGCTGAGAAAGTCCAGGAGGTGCTGGATTCTGACCAGTATAAAGACCAGCTGGGCGAATTATATAAGAAAAACCCGGAGACGAAGGAAATCATTCTGAACAGAGAAAAGTATTCCGATGATCTGCTGACATGGCTGTTTGATCATCAGGAAGCACTGCAGTGGGTGATTGATTATCCGGAACAGTCAGCACGATCAGAGGAAGAACTCAGTGCGCAGGGACTTCAGGCGGTAGATTTGAAAGATTACAGAATCCAGAACCATATTCCGGTATATTTCCAGTGGAGCGAAGTATGGGGATATGCATCTTATGGTTCCGAGAATATCGGAATGGGTGGATGCGGACCGACCAGCCTTTCCATGGTGGCGACAGGACTTACAGGCAATACTTCATTTACACCGAAGTATGTGGCAGATATGAGTGTCAATATGGGATATTATGTAGATGAAGTCGGAACAGACTGGACGCTTATGACTGCAGGAGCTTCAGAACTTGGAATAAACTCTGCACAGCTTACAAACTGGTCAGAAGACACTCTCAAATCCGAGCTTTCGGCAGGACATCCGATCATCTGCAGTATGGGACCGGGTGATTTTACAAACCAGGGACATTTTATCGTCCTTTCCGGGCTGACAGAGGAGGGCAAAGTACTGATCAATGATCCGAACAGTAAGATCAACAGCCGCAAGAAATGGGATCTGAATACAATTATAAATCAGATGAATGCAGCGTGGTCATTCTGGGTATAAAAATTTGGAAAAAGTGCAGGAGAATTGGACAAATTCCCTTGCGCTTTTCTTTTATTTATGATATAAATAGATATTGTCGAGAGACAAAATGGGTGGATTCCCGAGTGGCCAAAGGGGACAGACTGTAAATCTGCTGCAATTTGCTTCGGTGGTTCGAATCCACCTCCGCCCATTGATGCGAGGTTGAAAAGACAGTGCAGAGCGCGTATGCTTTTCGCAAAAACCGTATGAGCATCTCTTGCCGCAGTGGCGGAACTGGCAGACGCCCGGGACTTAAAATCCCGTGGGTAGTGATACCCGTACCGGTTCGATTCCGGTCTGCGGCAGTGTTTGAAAAGCAGGAGAAACGTTGAATTTACAGCATTTCTCCTGCTTTTTGTTTAACCGGGATTCTGTTAAATACGCAATTTGCCGGCGTAGAGGCAGAAAAGTAGATACAGAAAGGAATGGAGGCATAAAAATGGGAGCATATCAACTGAAAAATGAAGAACTTACACTGACTGTTATTTCAGCAGGTGCAGAAATGAAATCGCTAAAAGACAATAAGACAGAGCAGGAATATCTGTGGCAGGCAGATCCAAAGTTCTGGGGAAGAACATCACCGGTTCTTTTCCCAATCGTAGGAAATTATGTGCAGAAGCAGTCGGTATACGAAGGAAAAACATATACGCTGTCACAGCATGGTTTTGCAAGAGACATGGAATTTGATCTGGAGAGCCAGACAGAAGAAGAGATTTGGTTTGTACTGAAAGATACAGAAAGTACTTTGGAAAAATATCCATTTCATTTTATTCTGAAAGTAGGATACAGACTCTCCGGACGTCAGGTGGAAGTAATGTGGAAAGTAGAAAATCCAAATGATAAGAAGATGTATTTTTCGATCGGAGGGCATCCGGCATTTAACTGCCCTTTGAAAGAAGGAGAAAAGCAGGAGGATTGTCAGTTGGTATTTGATACAGAAGGACCGCTCACGAGCAGCATCCTGAATGAAGAAGGTGCACTTTGTCCACGGACAAAAATCTTAAATCTTTTCGGAAAATGTCTGAAGCTTGAGGAACATTTATTTGATGAGGATGCACTTATTATTGAAAATCATCAGGCACAGAGGATCGGTCTTGCGGATGCAGATGGAAAGGTTTATCTGGAAGTAGAATTTGATGCACCGCTTTTTGGAATCTGGTCTCCGGCAAAAAAACATGCACCTTTCGTATGCATTGAGCCATGGTATGGAAGAAGTGACAGAGAAGATTTTGACCATATTCTGGAAAACAGGGAGTGGGGGAATGAACTGGAACCGGGCGATATTTTTGAAAAGGATTATAAGATTCTGGTAAAATAGCGCAGAGGGTTGCGTTTCATGGCTCAGACTGATACAATGAAAAAAATACATGGAATATTAAAGGAAGAGGAGAACGTAAGATGAACTTTTTGGAAGAACGTATTGTCAAAGATGGAATCGTGAAAGAGGGAAATGTTCTTAAGGTGGACAGTTTTCTGAATCATCAGATGGATATTGAATTATTTGACCAGATCGGAGCGGAATTCAAGAAGAGATTTGCAGATAAGAATATCAACAAGATCCTGACAATCGAAGCTTCTGGTATCGGGATTGCCTGTATTGTAGCCAAGCATTTTCATGTGCCGGTTGTATTTGCAAAAAAGACACAGAGCATCAATCTGGAAGGGGAGATGTATGTAGCAGAAGTCGAATCATTTACCCATAAATGCAAGAACCAGGTAATTGTAGCAAAGAAATTTCTTTCAGAGGAAGATCATGTGCTCATTATTGATGATTTCCTTGCGAATGGATGTGCGCTGCAGGGGCTGATTCAGCTGGTTACAGAGGCAGGTGCAACGGTAGAGGGAATTGGAATTGTGATCGAAAAAGGATTCCAGTCCGGCGGAAGAATCATCCGCAACCTTGGATATCCGCTGGAATCACTTGCGATTGTAGAAGCTATGGACAGTGAGACGGGTGAGATCACTTTCAGAGAGCAGTAAAAAGTGCAAAAAGACGCATATGCCTGAACAAAAATTTTGTCGGGAATATGCGTCTTTTGCGTATATGATGAACTAAGTGCAGATTTGTATTTTCACAGGGATCTGCACTTTTTGATATACAAAAAGAGAGTGATATTTGTTTTAGCTGGCCTACGAGCGGCTATAGAAAAACATGGAAAGTGAAGAGTCAAAGATAACAATATATCCAATCACGCTGAGCAGGTTTAGTCGTTTTGCTCCATCCATTCATTTAAAAGCCTGCAATAGCGGTCGGTATCTTCAACGAAGCATACATGACGGCAGTCATCAAAAAGTTCCCAGCGTGAATTCGGGATACTGTCATACATGGTCTTTGCAACCAGTGGAGTGCACAGATCGTTGGTTCCGTTGATGATAAGTGCCGGTTCTTTGATATTTTTCAGTTTGTCACGGTACTCATAGTTGCTGAGATTTCCGATTGGCGTGTATTCATTTGGTCCCCACGCGGTGATATAAGAGTCTGTTCCAATTTTTTTTGGACGGCGCAGGCATTCAGGATCGGTGTCTTTTGGTACGCCGGCGGCATGAAGAAGCATAAAGCGTTCATTGGCTGCGAGATATGCCGGATCGTCAAAATTGCCGGTTGCTTCAGCTTTGGCAATGGCGTCCTGATCTTCCTGGGACATGAATTTGATCATCCGGTGTTGTTCATGGGCCCACAATTTGGAAGATGGGTGAGTGCTGGAAAGAATAACGGATTTGATCCCTTCTGGTTTGTGATCGCATAAGTATTCGATTGAGAGCATTCCGCCCCAGGACTGTCCGAGAAGATGAAGTTCATTAAGTCCGAGATATTTTCTGAGTTCGATCAGTTCATTCATCCATGTTTTAGAACACCAGAGTTCTGAATGTCCTTCTACATAAGAATTACCGCAGCCGAGCTGGTCGTAGGAAATAATTGCACGACCTTCATCAGCAAGCCGGTCAAGTACTTCAAAGTAGTTATGTGTAGAACCAGGTCCTCCGTGAAGCAGAATGAGTGGTTTTTTATTGCCGGAGCATTCGCCTGCAATACGGTAGTAGGTTTTGTATCCAAGATAAGGCATGTAGCCTTCTGTAATTTTCATATTTAATCCCTCCTATCAGTATACTGAGTCTCTTCATTATAACATTAGAATGAAGTAAGGAAAAGAAAAAGTGGAAAAATAAAAAAATAAAAAAAACAAAAAAATTGTTGACAAACAGTTGAATGATGAATATAATAATAAGAGTCACGCGGGTGTAGTTCAATGGTAGAACACCAGCCTTCCAAGCTGGATACGTGGGTTCGATTCCCATCACCCGCTTTTGTTATGTTTTAAATCAGGAGCCCGGTCGCCAAAGTGGTGACCGGGCTCCTGATTTATAGAGAAAAATTTAGTCATTTTTGACTGGTACGTTAAAATGTCGGTTCGATTATAAGGGTAAACATTTCGGTCACCCCTTGCGTCCTGCTGCCAGCAGACAAGGAAGCTGTTGTATCATATTATTTCTGAGACCTAAAATGAATTTTGGACAAATTTTGGACAAATCTTGATTTTTCATCCGTCCCATGCTATACTAACACCCGTTACAAAACCCCGAAAAACAAGGTCGTACAAGGGGTTCCGCCGATTTCCGGCGTAAGGTCATATACTTACAGTATGTGCCTTCCGCGGCATTCGTCAGATGTCCATGCAAGCATGGCCGCCAGACTCATTGCTGCGCGAAAATGAATCGAGTGTTCGTGACCTTCCACTCGTAAAACAAAACTAGAGGAGAGAATTTCATATGAAGAACAAGAATGTAGCATTTATGACTCAGGCAGCGATGATCGCTGCAATCTACGTGGTGCTTACTTATGTATTTGCACCATTTTCATTCGGAGAAGTACAGATACGTATTGCAGAAGCACTTACGATCCTTCCGGTATTTACACCGGCAGCGATTCCTGGACTTTTCGTTGGATGTATTGTTGGAAACATTCTCGGAGGAGCAATCCTGCCGGATATCATTTTCGGAAGCATTGCAACTTTGATCGGAGCATTTTTTACTTATCAGCTTCGTAACAAAAACCGTTTCCTTGCACCGTTACCACCGATTATTGCTAACACAGTAATCGTTCCGTTTGTACTTCGTTACGGATATGGAGTAGCACTTCCGATTCCGTTTATGATGTTGACAGTTGGTGTCGGAGAAGTTGTCGGATGTGGTGTGCTTGGATTAGTCCTTTATACTGCATTGAATCGTTATAAAAATGTAATTTTTAAAACAGCATAAGAAGATGTAAAAAGCGGACAGACTGAAAAGCTATTCAGCCTGTCCGTTTTTTATACTATTGTTGTGTATACAATCGTAGAATTTTACAAATTTGAGTGGAGATATATTTATGGAAAAGTGGATAAGAATCTTCTATAATATAAAAAGAGAAACTGTAACCAGATGAAAGTTTGACAGTAAGTGAAAAAAGGAGAAATATGAAATATACAGTTGTTGTTGCTGATGATGAGGAGGAAATCCGCAGAAGTCTTGTTCGCAGGGTAAAGTGGGAAGAGATTGGTTTTGAAGTGGTCGGGGAAGCTGAAAATGGTGCAGACGCGCTGGAACTGGTTGAAAAGCTGGAACCAGATCTGCTCCTTACCGATATCAAGATGCCATTTTTATCGGGGATTGAGCTGGCACGGGCGGTCAGGGAAGTTCGCCCGATGGTACAGATCGCATTTTTAAGTGGATTTGATGATTTTACCTATGCGCAGCAGGCAATTCAATATAATATTGTAAGTTATATGCTGAAGCCGATTTCAGCAAAAGAGATCGAGGCGGAATTGATAAAGATTAAAAAAGCCATGGATCAGCGAGTGGAAGAATTTACAAAAGAAAGAAAAGAGAAGCTGGACATCCGCAAGACGCAATTCCTTATTCCGCTTTTGCTCGACAGCTTTCAGAATGAACGGGTGTCCGAAGAGGCACTTCTTGAGCGGGCAGAGGAATGTGAGCTGATCCGTAATCCAAAGCCGGATAATATGCAGTACGTGGTGCTTGTAACCGGAATCCGTGATGCAAATGGAAAGGATCAGACAAGCTATAGCAGTGTAAATGCAGTTGATATGATCTTGAAAAAATATGTTCATTATGTAAGCTGCCATCTGGAAGGAAGAGTGGTATCGCTGATCGCGACGACTCCGGGAGGTATGGGTAAGTATTTACATATTATTGTAGAAGAAATTGTTCAGAGTGTGGAGCGTATTATGGGATATTGCTGTCAGGTCGGGGTAAGCAGGAGTGTGAATACTCTTGGAAAATGCAGAGAGAGCTATCTGGAGGCAATGAATGCGCTCAGTTATTCCAGAAAGGATAAAAGCAGTGTCTATTTCATTTCCGATGCAGAGCACGGATCGGGATTGGAACAGGGAGAAATACAGGAAATTACAGCAACGATGGAGAATTTTTTACGTGGTGGAATGGCAGAGGATCTGGAGATTTATCTGGATGATCTGGAAAAGAAACTGCGAAATGGAGGCAAGAATACACTGGTACTTAGTACGATACTTTTGACCGAGATCGGGGCGGCAGTATATAAGGTTATTTATATGGCAATCGGGGAATGTGGTGTAGAAGTTCTTCAGAAAAAATATTCCATGCAGCAGATGCGTGAAATGGAACGTATGGCAGAGAATTTTCAGATCATAAAAAGGCTGTGTATGGAGGCTAAAAAAATGCTTATGGATCAGAGAAAGAAGAGCAGCGAGGTGATCTGCGAGCAGGCAGTGCAGATCATACAGGACCGCTATGCCCAACAGGATCTGTCTGTTATGATCATCAGTGAAGAGATCGGGGTGTCGCCGAATTATCTCAGCAGTCTGATAAAAAAGACGACAGGCAGTTCAATGGTTGAGATCCTGACGAAAAAACGAATTGAAAAGGCAATGGAGCTTCTGCAGTGTACCGGTATGAAGATCGGTGAGATTACAGAGCTGTGTGGTTATAAGGATCAGTATTATTTCAGCCACTGCTTCAAAAAGCTGACTGGAGTATCACCGAACAAATACAGGAGGGAACATGAACAGGCGTAAAAAAGAAGCAGATCAGCACAAGGGATGGAATATATCTATTTCCGGTGTGTTTATTGCAATGGTAATGGGAATCGTCCTGATTTCGGTAGTGGCTGCAACGCTTATTTTTGTTCAGATTTACCGGAATGCAATGGAGCAAAGTGCAGTGACAAGCAGTTCCCAGAGCTGTGAACAGGTACAGAATACGGTTGAGAATTATACACAGGATATGCGGATCATACTGGAAGGGATCGTGGCGAGAATGCGTCATGAGAATAATCATTCTGAGGAATATATCCAGAATCTGGTAAATATCCGTTCCGATGTAGTAGCGGTAACAATCTGTGGTGAAGATGGGGAGCTTCTGCGTTACTGGAACAGGGGGCAGAAGCTGAAAGAGAATTATCGCATTGTTCAGAGTATCGAAATGGAAGATGACGATGGCAGGCTGCGTATAACCAAACCATATGTGGAATCTTTGTTTGAGGGATATTATCCATGGGTTGTAACCGTTTACCAGAAGATTCAGAAAGAAGACGGAACCAGTATACAGGTAAATATTGACATCCGTTTTTCTGACATTGCCAATTATGTTGATGATGTAGGGATCGGGCAGCACGGCTATGCCTATATTGCGGACAAAAAAGGCAATCTGATCTATCATCCACAGCAGCAGCTCATTTATTCCGGGTTAAAAGAAGAGAAGGGAATGGATTTAAAAGAAGGGACACATATTCAGGAACAGGCGATCTATACTGTGAAAAATCTGGAGAACTGTGACTGGAAAATTGTAGGTGTCTGCTATGTAGATGAAATGATTACGGAGAAGGTAAGCAGTGCGGTATCCAGACTTCTGATCGTCCTGTGTCTGGTTATGGGAGCAGTCTTTCTTCTCGGATGGGCATTTTCAGAACTGTTCTCAGCACCGGTAAGGCAGCTTGCTGATGACATGCACCGGTTTGAAAAAAATGCTGAAAATTTTGTATTTGAGCCGATGGCGGGAACTACAGAGATCACGACTTTATCCAACTCGTTTGAACACATGGTTGTGAAGATCCAGAAGCTGATGGAGCAGGTCAGACAGGAAGAAATCACACTGCGGAAAACAGAGCTGAAAGCGCTTCAGGCGCAGATCAATCCACATTTCCTGTATAATACACTGGATGCGATTGCATGGATGTGTGAAGACGGGAAAAATGAAGATGCAGAAGAGATGGTTACGGCACTTGCAAGGCTGTTCCGTATCAGTATCAGTAAAGGGCATGAGCTGATTCCGATCGAAAAAGAAGTGGAACATGCAAAGAGTTATCTGAAGATTGAAAATTATCGGTATAAGAACAAATTTACCTATTCATTTGAGGTGGAAGAGTCGTGTCTTTCGTATCTTTGTAACAAAATTACTTTGCAGCCAATTATCGAGAATGCAATTTATCATGGTGTAAAGCAGATGATCGATGAGGGTGAGATCTGGATTCGTATTTTTGAGGACGGAGAAGATATTATTTTCCAGGTGGAGGATAACGGAATCGGTATGACGGAAGAACAGTGCCGGGAGATTCTGCGCAAAGAGCCGGGAGACCGTACCGGAATCGGAATCAAGAATGTAAATGACCGGATCAAGATTTATTTTGGAAGCAATTATGGACTGAATATCACAAGTGAGCTGGATGAAGGAACCTGTGTGACGATCCGTATGCCGAAGGTCAGGGAGGAAGAATATGAGAAAAAGTAGAAGAAAACCATTTATTGCAATTGATGCAGGTGTGATCCTACTTGCAATTCTGTTTTTTGTCCTGACGGGTGACGGACTTGGGGAAGGAAAAGAAGGCAGTACAAATAGCGTCATCGAGAAGAAAAAAGTAGTGTTTCTGACAAAATCCATGGATTCTTCTTTCTGGCAGTCTGCATATGCGGGAGCCGGTGCGGCAAGTGCGGAATATAATCTGGATCTGGTGTGCGAAGGACCGGATGGAGACGGTGAGGAAGATTATGAGGCGCAGAATGAAATGATAGACCGGGCAATCCGGGAACAGGTAGATGCACTTCTGTTCTCTGCCATTGATTTTGAAAAGAATGCGGAAGCAATCGACCGTGCGGCAAAGGCAGGAATCAGAATTGTGGTTGTGGACAGTCCGGTAAACAGTGAGGCTGTGGAATGCTATATTGGTACAGACAATTATGAAGCCGGATGTATGGCAGGAGAAGAAGTGCTTGGTAATCCGGCGGAAAATCTAAATATCGGAATCGTAAATTTTGATAAGAGTACGGAGAACGGGCAGCTTCGTGAAAAGGGATTCCGGGATACGGTTCTTAATGATGACCGGGCAAATATTACGGCGTCCATCAATGTGAAGTCTACGATCACCGACGCAAGAGAGGGCACCGAGAGGATGTTGCTTGACAATCCGCAGATCAATGTGATCGTGACATTTAATGAATGGACAACACTTGGAGTCGGGGATGCGGTAGAAGCACTTGGCGCCGGAGAGCGGACGCAGGTTGTTGCGTTTGACAGTAACGTAAAATCCATTGGAATGCTGGAAAAAGGAAATGTAGATGCGCTGATCGTCCAGAACCCATATGCGATGGGATACCTGGGGATTGAGCAGATCAATACACTACTGAATGGTCAGAAGCCGGAAAAGAAAGAGACGGCAACCAGCAGTATTCTGGTGACAAGAGAAAATATGTATGATGATAAGAGCCAGAAGGCGCTGTTTTCATTTGAAGAAAAGTAACGGGTGGAATGTTTGTAGCTGCTCGGAAGTATAGAAGCTGTAGTCTGAAAAATATTTGGACTACAGCTTTTTAAAGAATTGGGCATTTGAAACATTTATGGACGAAATTAAGTAAAAATTTATATAAACGTTGAAATTCACAAACTCCTCGTAGTTTTTCACATGGGTGTTTTATTCCCTTCTTGTTATACTCGTATCATCAAGTAAACGTTATACAAGGAGGAACGAAATTATGAAAAGAAGAATTGTAGCAGCGATGCTCGCAGGTGTGATGGCACTTGGAATGCTTGCAGGATGCGGGGGCTCCGGTAAGAGTGACAGTGATGGTGGAAGCAGTGATAAGAAATCATCAGACGCTAATATCGCAGTATTCTACTATACCTATTCTGATACTTATATCGCATCTGTCCGTACAGCACTCGATGCAAAACTTGACGAGATGGGTGTTGAATATCAGGACTATGATGGAAACAGCAACCAGACAACACAGAACGAACAGATTGATACAGCGATCCAGACAGGTGCTACAGCACTGATCGTCAACATCGTTACATCTGGTTCTGTAGATGCTTCTTCTCAGATCGTTGAAAAAGCAGAAGCAGCAGGAATCCCGGTTATTTTCTTTAACCGTGCGATCGAAGATGACAAGACAGAAGGCGATGTACTTGGAAGCTATGACAAGTGTGCATTTGTAGGAACAGACGCTCCGGAAGCAGGACATATGCAGGGCGAAATGATCGGTAACTATGTAGTAGAACATTTTGATGAAATGGATCTCAACGGAGATGGAAAGATCTCTTACGCAATGTTCATGGGACAGCTCGGAAATGCAGAAGCTATTTATCGTACACAGTTTGCTGTAGAAGATGCAGATAAGATCATCACAGACGCCGGCAAACCGGCACTGGAATACTTTGACGCTTCTAACAGTGACAAATATCAGGTTGACCAGGATGGTAACTGGAGTGCAACAGCAGCTAACAACTATATGACAACCAACCTTTCCCAGTACAACGAAGGAAGCAATAACATGATCGAACTTGTTATCTGCAACAATGACGGTATGGCAGAGGGTGCAGTCTCAGCTCTGAATGATAAGGGATACAACCTTGGAACAGGCAAAGACTGCAAGATGATCCCGGTATTTGGTGTTGATGCTACAGACGCAGCAAAACAGCTGATCGCTGATGGCAAGATGACAGCAACTGTTAAACAGGATGCAGATGGTATGGCAGCTTGTATCGCAGACCTTGCTAAGAATGCAGCAGGTGGAAAAGATCTGATGGATGGAACAGATTCTTACAATATTTCCGAAAAAGTAAGCAACAAGATCTTCATTCCTTACCAGGAATACTCAGGAAAATAAAAATGTAAAAAATAAAGGTGGCGGCCAGGTGGTTGGCCAGCCACCTTTTCTAAAGTTGTGACGCAGCCGGATGGAACTGCATAGCGGCAGGTTCGAAAGGTATGCGAGATTAGAAGATGAGAGACAGGAGGACAGCTATGAAACAGGATGTTTTACTGCAGATGACGGATATCTGTAAAGAATTTCCGGGCGTAAAAGCATTAGATCATGTGTCCCTGACAGTTAAAGCAGGCACTGTCCATGCACTGATGGGTGAAAATGGAGCCGGAAAGTCAACACTGATGAAATGCCTTTTTGGAATTTATGACAAAGACAGTGGCAAGATTGAGCTGGAGGGAAAAGAGATTAATTTCAAGAATTCGAAAGAAGCTCTTGAAAATGGAGTTGCAATGGTTCACCAGGAACTGAACCAGGCGCTCAAAAGAAACGTCATGGATAATCTCTGGCTCGGACGTTACCCGAAAGTGGGCGGCGTCATGGTAAATGAGAAAAAAATCTATGACGACACAAAAAAAGTATTTGAAGAATTGAAAATTGATGTAGATCCGAAAAGGATCATGAGTACGATGCCGGTATCACAGAGACAGATGGTAGAGATTGCAAAAGCAGTATCTGTGAATGCAAAAGTCATCGTATTTGATGAGCCGACTTCTTCCCTTACAGAGCAGGAAGTAGAGCATCTGTTTGATATCATTGAGATGCTGAAAAAGAGAGGATGCGGAATCATTTACATTTCACATAAAATGGCAGAGATCAAACGGATTTCAGACGAAATCACGATCATGCGTGACGGAACCTGGGTAGCAACCGAGAAAGCAGATGATCTGGAGATGGATGATATCATCCGCCTGATGGTTGGACGTGAGCTTACCAATCAGTTCCCGCCAAAGACAAATAAACCGGGCGATGTAGCGCTTGAAGTGGAACACCTTTCCGGAATGTATTCGATCCTGAATGATGTTTCCTTCAAAGCAAGAAAAGGAGAAATTCTTGGAATTGCCGGACTTGACGGAAGTGGGCGTACAGAAACTCTGGAGACAATTTTTGGAATTGCAACCAGGAAATCAGGAACGATAAAACTTGACGGAAAACAAGTCAGCAATAAGAATGCACAGGATTCGATCAAGAACGGATTTGCACTTCTGACAGAAGAGAGAAGAGCAACCGGTATCTTCGGCATCCTGAACATTCGTGAAAATACCGTTATCTCTAGCTTAAAGAGACACAAAAAAGGATTTTATCTGAGTGAAAAATCCATGAAAGAAGATACGCAGAAATATATTGATGCGCTGCGGACAAAGACACCGTCGCAGGAGACAAAGATCCGTGCACTTTCCGGTGGAAACCAGCAGAAGGTTATCCTTGGAAGATGGCTTCTTACCGATCCGGAAGTACTGCTTCTGGATGAGCCGACAAGAGGAATCGATGTCGGTGCAAAGTATGAGATCTATCAGCTCATCATCGATCTTGCGAACCGCGGCAAAGTAGTTATCGTAGTTTCTTCAGAAATGCCGGAGCTTCTCGGAATCTGTGACCGTATCATGGTTATGTCCGGTGGAAGACTTGCCGGAGAGATTGACGCAGAAGAGGCGACACAGGAACTGATCATGACTTACGCAGCAAAGTATGTGTAATTTTCAAACAAAAAGAAGGAGGCTTCCCAGATGAAAGCATTTGCAAATATAAAATCACGCTATGCAGAATACAAAGCACTGGATTCCGCAGACAAGGTAAAAGCGTGGAAAGAAGGACTTATCAATAATGCGATTTATCTTCTGATCATTATCGCAGTTATTTACACTTACACACAGAACAGCAGATTCCTGAGCGTGGCATCTATTGTTAACATTATCTCGCTGTCTGCAGCGAACATTCCGATCGCGTGTGGTATTGCAGGAACGATCGTACTTACCGGTACAGACCTTTCAGCCGGACGTGTTGTAGGTCTTACAGCATGTATTTCTGCATCACTTTTGCAGTCAGTAACTTATGCAACCAAAATTTTCCCGGATCTTCCGGTTCTTCCGATACCACTGGTTATTCTGATCGTAATCGTAGTCGGAGGTATTGTTGGATGGGTAAATGGATTCTTCGTAGCGAAATTCCACTTACATCCATTCATTGTAACACTGGCAACACAGCTGATTGTATACGGAATTCTTCTGATGTACATTATGCTGAACGGTAACAACGGACAGCCACTTTCCGGACTGGACAAATCCTTTAAGAATTTTGTAACAGGAAGTTTCTTAAAGATCCGTGGCGTTCCGATACCGAACTATGTATGGTACGCTTGTGTCGTAGTTGTATTCATGTGGTTCATGTGGAATAAGACAACATTTGGAAAGAATATGTTCGCAGTTGGTTCCAACCCGGAAGCTGCCAATGTATCTGGTGTAAATGTTATGAGAACAACCATTCTGGTACATACACTTGCAGGATGCATGTATGGTATCACTGGATTCATTGAATCTGCACGTATCGGTTCCAACCAGGCAAATACAGGTCTGAACTACGAGTGTGATGCGATTGCTGCCTGTGTAATCGGTGGTGTATCTTTTGTAGGTGGTACCGGTAAGATCAGCGGCGTTGTTTTAGGGGTGTTCATTCTGAGAATCATCTTCGTTGCACTGCAGTTCCTGGCAGTAAGTCAGAATATGCAGTATGTGATCAAAGGTCTGATTATTCTGATCGCATGTGCAATTGATATGAGAAAATATCTGGTAAGAAAATAAAAAGAAAAGGCTGGGAAATGTTATGGACGAGAATAAGATGCCGGAGAATGACGGATGGAAGAAAAATGCAAGACTGGCGATTTATGCAATGGCCGGGTTTTATCTGCTGACACTGGCATACCAGATGTTCAGGGCGATTTCCACAAGTCATGGTAATGAACAGCTTGTTATGATCGTGGCGACGATTCTGTTTCTGATCGTAGGTGTTGGACTGATCGGGTTTGGAACTATAAATGTCTACAAAAATATGAAAAAGAATCAGAGTACAGATAAAGATCGTAATGAGGAATAGCTCATAACGAGGACGAGACCTCAAAACAAAAAGACAGGAGAGTAATAGCACCCCCCTGTCTTTTTGTGTCTATAAAGAGGAATAAAAACATTGGAGGAAAAGATGAAAACAAGAAAAAGGTATGTCCGTGCCGGGGCTGCCTGCCTTGCGGCATTGCTCACGGTACAGGGAATGACATTGCCTGTGGAGGCAGGTGAAGAGGTGAAAGTAAGATCCAATTCACAGACACAGATGAGTTCAGATCCGGAAGCGGTTTACGTAAGTAATTACGGGAAATCGACGGATCAGAGAACGATCAATTTTGACAGTAATTGGAAATTCAATCTGGGAGATGTGGAAAATGCGCAGACAGCAAATTTCGACGACTCGAAATGGCGCCAGGTTTCGCTTCCGCATGACTACAGCATTGAACAGGATTATTCAAAATCTATGGAAGCAGAAAGTGGATATCTTCCAGGGGGAACAGGATGGTACCGGAAAAGTTTTACCATAGATAAAGCTGCGGAAGGAAAAGAGATCCGTGTTGATTTTAGCGGTGTTTATATGAATGCATCTGTATGGGTAAATGGAGAAAAGCTTGGAACACATCCATACGGATATACACCATTTTCATTTGACATAACAGACTATGTGAAATATGGTGAGGAAAATACAATTGCAGTAAAGGTGGAGAACAAGACGCCTTCAAGCAGATGGTATTCCGGAAGTGGTATTTACAGAAGTGTAAATCTGACCATGACAGAAAAGGTTCATGTGGATCTTGAGGGGACGCAGATTACGACTGAGAACCTGAAAGCAGAACAGGGTGGAACTGTCAATATGGATGTCCGCACACAGGTTGTGAATGATTCTGAAGATGAACAGGCTGTAACCTTGACGCACACGGTATTTCCAAAAGGCGCAGATGAAAGTGCAGCAATCGGAACAGTGACAACCGAAGCTAAAACTGTTGCATCCGGAGAAAGTGATGAAATCGAAATAACACTTGAGGCACAAAGTCCGGCGCTCTGGAGTGTGGACAGTCCGACACTTTATACTGTAAGAACAGAAGTAAAGCTTGGAGAAAATACAGTAGATGTTTACGATACAGAATATGGTTTCCGGTATTTTGATTTTGATAACAATACAGGATTTTCGCTGAACGGACAGAATACAAAACTAAAAGGTGTATGTATGCATCATGATCAGGGAGCACTTGGTGCAAAGGCAAATGCCCGCGCAATTGCAAGACAGATTGAGATCCTGAAGCAGATGGGGTGTAACGCGATTCGAGTGACACATAACCCTGCAGCTGATGAGCTGATCCAAGCATGCAATGAGCAGGGGATGTTGGTGATCGATGAAGCTTTCGATACCTGGCTTTATGCAAAAAATGGAAACAGTAATGACTATGCAAAATGGTTCAATCAGAAAATCGACGGGGACAATCAGATTTTAGGTGCAGGGGACGGTATGACCTGGGCACAGTTTGACCTGACAGCAATGGTGAAGAGAGGATACAATGCACCATCAATCATTATGTGGTCTCTTGGAAATGAGGTTATGGAAGGAATCAGCGGTGGCGTTTCCAATTATCCGGCAACTGCCCAGCAATTGGTGAACTGGGTAAAAGAGCTGGATACAACAAGACCGATGACAACCGGAGATAACAAGCTGAAAGCCAACTGGAGTGAAGCAGAAAGTATTGGCAATACATTAAATGCAGCAGGTGGAACCGTTGGATTTAACTATTGCGCAGGCTGGCAGTATGACAACTGGCATAAATTGCATCCAGAATGGCTGATGTACGGTTCTGAGACTGCTTCTGCGATCAACAGCCGTGGAATCTATAATCGGATCAACGGTGGAAGCCAGACTTCCGACAAGCAGCTTACATCCTATGATAATTCTGCTGTAGGCTGGGGCAGTGTAGCAAGTGATGCATGGTATACAACGATTACAAGAGATTACCTTGCAGGAGAATATGTCTGGACCGGATTTGATTATATCGGTGAGCCGACACCTTGGAATGGAACCGGAGCAGGATCAGTAGGAAGCTGGCCGGCACCGAAGAGCTCTTACTTTGGTATCGTGGATACCGCAGGCTTTGCGAAAGACAGCTATTACTTCTATCAGAGCCAGTGGAATGATCAGGTGCACACCTTACATGTACTTCCGGCATGGAATGAAAATGTAGTCTATAAAGACAACAGTGGAAAGGTTCCGGTAGTTGTATATTCGGATGCAGCATCGGTCGAGTTGTTCTTTACGCCGGCAGGTGGAGAAAGACAGTCTCTTGGAAAGAAAGCATTTACACAGAAAACAACAGCTGCAGGTTATACCTATCAGATTTACGAGGGAGAAGATAAGAACGGAACCGAGCATAAGAATCTTTATCTTACCTGGAAGGTTCCGTATGCGGATGGAACACTGGAGGCCGTTGCATATGACGCAGATGGAAATATCATTGAAAATACAGACGGACGTTCCAGCGTGACAACGACTGGCGAAGCTGCAAAATTGCAGATGTCAGCAGACAGAACCGAGATTGCTGCGGATGGAAAAGATTTATCTTATGTGACAGTTGATGTGACAGACCAGAATGGAAATATTGTTCCGGATGCAGAAAACCGCGTTACATTTAACGTAGAAGGTGATGGAGTTCTGGTTGGTGTAGATAACGGAAGCTCTCCGGATCACGATTCTTATCTTGCAGATAACAGAAAAGCATTCAGTGGAAAAGTTCTGGCAATCGTGCAGTCTACGAAAACTGGTGGTTCATTTACTGTGACAGCTACGGCAGATGGACTGGAAAGTGCAGCAGCAACCGTCACAACTTATTCTGTATCAGATGGCACACCAGAAGAAAAAGAGATCGACAGTTTCTGGATGTCAAAGACCTATTATGTCAAGACTGGAAATATCCCGGTACTTCCGACAACGATTGAAACTCGTTATACTGATGGAAGCAAAGAAAGCAAAGCAGTGACATGGGATGCGATCGGAGAGGAGATGGTACAGCAGTCAGGAAACTTTAATGTGCAGGGGCAGATTGAAGGACATCAGGTAACAGTCAATGTAAATGTTATTGATGAAGTTGGAGGACTTCTGAATTACTCAACCTCAACACCAGTTGGAACTGTACCGATTCTTCCGGAATCCAGGCCGGCGGTTCTTACAGACGGAACCATTCTGACCGCTTCATTTGGAGTAAACTGGGATGACATATCGGCTGATCAGCTTGCAGAAGAAGGAATTGTTACGGTAAATGGGACAGCAGATGTACTCGGTGATGAAATTCCGGTAAGTGCAACAATCCGTGTACAGACAGAGCAGATCACAGTTGGAAGCAGCGTGTCCGGAAAGGTAATGAATCTGACACAGAGCATTCCGGAAGGCGAACAGTCAGATACACTTTCTGCAATTGTGGACGGATCAACAACAATCAGTGATAACACAAGTGGAGGAGCAAACCCGACTGCATGGAGCAACTGGCAGAGTTCCCAGAATGGTAATAGTAAAGCAGAGATCACATTTGAGTATGCAACCCAGCAGAGACTAGGACAGATTGTGATGCATTTTGCAAAGGACAGCGGAAGTATGCGTTATCCGGATGCAGGAACAACAGAGATTCTGGTTTCAGAGGATGGAACCAACTGGAACAAGCTTGCAGTAACGGAGACGATCGGGGAAGAAAGTGGACGGGTAAAACCATATACGTATGATTTCACACCGACGACAGCGACTTTTATCAAATTCAAGCTTACGAACGCAAGTGCACCGACAGGAACCAGATGGAAACCTTGTACTGCACTTACTGAGATCGAGTTGAAGGTGGCACAGGGAAGCTTCGTATCGAATACGACAGCGAAGCTGGAAGAAGTCATTGTAAATGGCAATCCGGTACCGGAAAGTGCACTGGCACAGGGAAGCTATTCTACACCTGCTATTTTTGCAGAGGTAGAGGCAAAAGCAGCCGATAATGCGTCAGTGACTATTCTTCCGACTTTCAACAATATCAAGAAGATCATTGTTGAGTCAGAAGATCACAATACAAGAAATGTATTTGAACTCCGTCTTGGAGAAGAGACAGAAGAGACACCAGAATCCGGTGACAGAGATTATCCGATTGGAAGGCTCACTGCATTTGCAGAAAGTGAGTATAATGGCAGTGGAACAGAAGGACCGGCAGAGTACATTCTGGATGAAGATGAAGGAACGCACTGGCATACAAACTGGCGTACAAATGATGCACAGGATGTAGAAAAACGCTGGATCGGACTGGAACTGGAAGAACCGGCAGTTTTGGATGCATTTCGCTATTATCCGCGTGGTGGCAATATGAATGGATTTGTCAGTGAGTATAAAGTACAGTACAAACTGAATCAGGAAGATGAATGGACCGATATTGCAGGCGGTACCTGGGACAGGACGCTTGAATGGAAAATAGCAGAATTTGACGAACCGGTAGAAGCAAAATATGTGAGACTGGTGGGAATCCATACCTATGCGGAATCTGGAAATGATGCACACATGGCAGTTGCAGAGCTTCGTGTCCGTGAGGCGGACAAGCGTGTAGATATTTCGGCAGAAGACAGCCAGGTCACAGTGTCAGTTCCGGAACAAACAGAGGTTGCGAAAGCAGATGAACAGAATCCGGTATATCCACAGGTAGAAGTCAAGAGAACGGTAAACGGCGCAGAAGAGACTTTGAGATACGGAGTGGATTATCTACTGTCCTATGAAAATAATACAGCTTTTGGAACAGGTAAGGTGATTGTTACCGGAATTGTAAATTACCGCGGAGTTGTAGAGCGTACATTTGAAATTGTAAAGAAAGCCCCGGAGTTAAGTGCTGTGTATATCCAGAGTCAGCCCGGAAAGACAGTTTACAAATCAGGAGAAACCTTCGATCCGACCGGTCTTTCGCTGAAATTGGTATACGATGATGATTCAGAGGAAGAACTGGTATATAGCGAAGAAACCGCAGGACTGTTTGGTTTTGAACCAGGTCTGGATACTGCACTTACAGAAGAAGTAAAAGAAATTACTGTGGCTTATGGCGGAAAATCAGCAGTTGTGTTTATCGGAGTAGAATCGCCGGAAAAACCAGGACCTGAAAAGCCGGATCCGGAGAATCCGACACCGGGAAACCCAAATCCAGAGAAACCAAACCCAGAAGATCCAAAACCAGGAAATGGATCCGGCAGTGAGAACAATGGTGGAACAGGAAGTGGAAGCGGATCAAATTCCAATAACGGAAGCAGTGGTGGTAATAATACAGTAAATAACATCATAAATAATAACAACAATAACAACAGCAATTCTTCCAATAAGAATTCAGGAAAAGTGCAGACAGGAGACAGAAATAATCTGGTATTCCCATTAATCGGAATGACAGCAGCAATTCTGGCAGTCGCCACTGTTTTAATAATCAGAAAAAAGAAACGTCTTTAAAAATATAGAAGACATTTAAAGGACTCCCGGCAAGGTAAAATTTGCCGGGAGTATTTATTTTCAAATCTCAAAAAATTCTTAAGAAAATCCCGCCCTATCTCTTAAAAAATCTCTGTTAATCTTGTATAGTATAGAGGAGGTGAAAAAGATGGCAAAAATATTAGTATGTGATGATGATAAAGACATTGTAGAAGCAATAGATATTTACCTGACGCAGGAAGGATACGAAGTCCTGAAGGCGTATGATGGCGACGAAGCGATCAAGGTATTGAAAAGAAATGAAGTTGATCTTCTGATCATGGATGTGATGATGCCGCGGCTGGACGGAATCCGGGCGACACTCAAGATCCGGGAAAACATGAGCCTTCCGATTATTATTTTATCCGCCAAATCAGAGGATGCGGACAAGATTTTAGGACTGAATATCGGTGCAGATGATTACATGACCAAACCGTTCAATCCGTTGGAGCTGGTAGCAAGGGTAAAATCCCAGCTCAGACGTTACACCCAGCTTGGAAGTACGGCGAGATCTGACAACCAGAGCGAGTTCCGGACCGGGGGACTTGTGATCAGGGATGATCTGAAAGAAGTGACTGTGGACGGCGAAAAAGTGAAGTTGACACCGATTGAATACAATATATTACTGTTACTCGTTAAAAATCAGGGAAAGGTGTTCTCTATCAATCAGATTTACGAAAATATCTGGAATGAAGAAGCAATCGGAGCGGACAATACCGTTGCCGTACATATCCACCATATCCGGGAGAAAATCGAAATCAATCCGAAAGAGCCACGTTACCTGAAGGTAGTATGGGGTGTCGGATATAAGGTAGAGAAGATCGGTTAGGAGGTCTTATGAATAACAAATGGTATCAGAGCGCACCATGTAAAGGAATCCTGATCGTACTGGAGCATATTTTAGCGGTGGTGATGATCACATGTCTGGTTTTTACATTCAGTTATCCGGGCGATAATCTGGCAGGAATCCTGTTTGAAAAGCCACATAAGAAGTATGATCAGTCAAAAGGGTTTACCGACAAGCTGATGAGTGCTGCAAATGATATTACGGCTGCGGAAGGATACGACAGCAATTTTGAAACAGAAGGAAAATATGATGAAAACAGAATTGTAGATCTGAAAGAATATGATTCAGATCGTAAGATTTCAAATGAAAATGTAAATGGGCTTGCATACCGTCTTGGTGATCTTGTGAATTACTGGGAAAACGATCAGGAGATGTACTACGCAGACGGGACCAAGATGGCAGATGGAGACAATGATGATGAGATCATCGTCTGCCAGAAGGATGACGGAACCTACCATTATTATTATGAAAAAGAATTTCGTCGAGAATTTAAAAACGGGAACCTTCAGTTTGGTAATATGGATGAGGCAAAAGATGAATATTCACTGGAAAGCACCGGAGAAGTGATCGATTCTCTGATCAATGACTGGATCGAGAGCTCCGCAAGTATTTACCGCAATATTCTGGACAGTGAAAATCGCCAGGTCTACACAAAGTGCTGGCGGTATGACGGAGAAAAAGTTTCCGAAAACTGTGCACCGGTGGGCGCGAAGAATCTTCTGGAAGTTGTGAACAAGGATTCCAGATGGAACGGCAAGTTAAGTGATGCGATGTCCATGCTTGGAAATACTGTGGACAGTGTACGGGATGAATTTTTGACGTGGCAGTATGTAACGGAAGAATATAAAGAAGGTAATACCAATCTTGCATATATGATTGTAGATCTGGACAATAAAAAAGTTTATACCAACCGTCTTGCATATCAGAGATTTGATGAATGGGAAAAGAATCTGGAAAGTATGAAAAAGCTGGGAGTATATGCGGTTGCCACACCAAAGCTTACTGAGTACCAGAGTGATATTGATATGGACGGATCACAGTGGAAATCACTGATCGGTGGCAATATGTGGATGGATAATTACGAATGCATGTTCGCGGTAGATACTTCCTATCCAATCCAGGATGACTTTTATCAGGAGAGCAAGATTTATCAGGAGTATGCACCGCAGGTAAGATTTACCTTCTGGATTGCGATTGCAACCGGATTTGCAATGCTTGTAATTCTGGCATGGCTGACAATTGTTGCAGGCAGATCAAACCGGGAAGAAGGCATTGTGTTAAATCGGGTCGATAAAATGAAGACAGAAATCTTTATTCTTTTGTCGGTTGCAGTTATGGTGATATGTATTTATGGGGAAATCAGTTTAAGTTACAGTCTACTGAACGGAGTCTGGTTTAGCGGAGATGGTTTCAATGGCACATCGGTACTGATTTTTGCAGGGATTGTTGCGGTAAGCGTTTGCATGACAGGACTTACTTTCTGGCTTGGAATGGTAAGAAGGATCAAGGCAAAGACTTTGTGGAAGAACAGTATTTTATGTCTGATCATCAAATACGTCCGGATTGGGATCCGGCATCTGGGGGAAGTCTGGAAAGCTGCGATTTTGTTTGGAGTACTGGTTGTAGTTCACTGGATCGCGATCGCCATGTGGGAGCCGGGAATCTGGCTGTTCGTAATGCTTGCGGCAGAGGCGGGGGCATTTTTCTGCCTGATGCGCAGAGCCATCGGAAGAGCGCGGATCATCAAAGGGGTAAAAGCAATCGCAGACGGTCAGGTTGATTATCAGATTCCGTTAAATGGACTCAAAGGCGGACAGCTTGAAGCAGCAGTCAGCATCAATAAGATCGGAGATGGACTGGACCGGGCGGTAGAAGAGAGCGTAAAAAATGAACGCCTCAAAACGGATCTGATCACAAATGTATCCCATGATATCAAAACGCCGCTTACATCAATCATTAATTATGTGGACCTTTTAAAGAGAGAGGATTTTGAGGATCCGAAGATCCAGAATTATCTTCAGGTTCTGGAAGAAAAAGCATATCGTCTGAAGACACTTACCGAGGATGTGGTAGAAGCTTCCAAGGTAAGCAGTGGCAATATCAGCCTGGAAATGATGAATCTTAATCTGGTTGAGCTGGTTAACCAGACCAGTGCAGAGTTTGAAGAAAAATTTGAGGCAAGGAATCTGAAAATGATCATGAATCTTCCGACCGAACCGGCAACAATCTACGCAGACGGCAGACGAATGTGGAGAGTTCTTGCAAATGTATTTAACAATGCGGCAAAATATGCAATGGAGGGAAGCCGGGTCTATGTGGATCTGGTTCAGACAGGTGAGGAAGTACAGCTTACGATCAAGAATGTATCAGAGCAGCCGCTAAATATTTCGGCAGATGAGCTGACAGAAAGATTTATCCGCGGAGATGTATCCAGAAGCACGGAAGGAAGCGGGCTTGGTCTTTCGATTGCACAGAATCTGACAAAGCTTCAAGGGGGAAAATTCGAGTTATATCTCGACGGAGATCTGTTCAAGGTACTGATCCGTTTCCCGGTTCCAAAAGAAACGGAAGATGTCTATCAGGAAGTCGAACAGTAACAGGTAAATATGGGGCGTAAGGGAAATTTCCCTTGCGCTCTATTTTATTTCGCTTTACAATAAAAACTGGATTCGTACATATAACCTAAAATGTAAGGGGAAATTAAAATGGAATCATTGAATAATATCTTAAAAAAGAGTTTAAATAAAGAATTTTTATCAGCAATAATCAGCAATCCACGTGAAAAAGGCGGAATTGTAAAGATTAAGATCCGCCCTGTGGAGCATAAAGACAATATTTTGTACCAGTGCGAAGAACACCGGAACAATCAGGTATTTCACCACAATCTGAATGAAGAAGAAGCAGCAGGATATATTGAAAATGCCATGCAGGAATTCAAACAGATGCAGATGGAGACCAGAAAATTCCGCTATCAGGTTCTGGTCAGCAAAAAAGGAAAAATGACGATTCAGAGACGGCTTCAGACCGGGAGGTTCAAAGAGATTGATCTGTCACACAACCGGAAGAAGCATTATATCCTGGAGGAAGGAAAAGCAGTTCCATTTTTACAGGATCTGGGAGTTATGACAAAAGAAGGGGAAATCGTGCGGACAAAGTTTGATAAGTTCCGCCAGATCAACCGTTTCCTGGAGTTTATCGAGGATGTTCTTCCGGAGCTCCCGAAGGACAGGGAAGTAACGATTCTGGATTTTGGATGCGGCAAATCCTATCTGACATTTGCAATTTACTATTATTTGCATGAGTTAAAAGATTATGATATCCGGATCATCGGACTGGATCTGAAAACGGATGTCATTTATGCATGCAACCAGCTTGCAAAAAAATATGGCTATAGAAAACTGAAGTTTATGGAAGGAAATATTGCAGATTATACCGGCTCTGATGAAGTGGATATGGTCGTGACGCTGCATGCCTGCGATACCGCTACCGATTTTGCACTTGCAAAAGCAGTTGGCTGGAAAGCGAAGGTCATTCTTTCGGTTCCGTGCTGTCAGCATGAAGTGAACCGTCAGATTGCAAATGAAACACTTGCACCGCTGTTTTCTTACGGACTGATCAAAGAGCGAATGGCAGCTCTTGTCACGGATGCTATGCGTGCAGAATATCTCAAGAGGGAGGGATATGACACACAGATCCTGGAGTTTATCGATATGGAGCATACACCGAAGAATATTTTGATACGGGCCATTTACACGGGAAATAAAGGAAAAAATACTGAGGCAATCCGCACATGTGAAGAAATGCTTCACATCGATCCAATGCTGGGGAGATTATTGGATCAGCAGAATGAAGAGGGAGAAAAAGGAGTATAAATTTAGCAGATTAAGATAAAGGGGACTATAATTACAATGTTTAAAAAGATAGCAATAAAGACAGGGGTACTGACTACTGTATTTATTCTTGCAGTTATCGTATCCAGTTATGTGACGAACAGAGGCAACACTGATATGAGTGCAGATATGGGAGGTGCGACACTGCCAAGAATATCCTTTATGACAGAAGGATATGAAGTGAACTCACTGCCGGGATATAAAAGCGATATGACGCTTACTTCAATGCGTGATACACTGACACCCGTCACAAATAACCAGCTGGATATGAACATTGCAAAATATGATAACCAGATCCAGAAGGTTTACTGGCAGGTATATACACTGAATGGGAAAAAATGTATTCAGGAGGGAACCATTAAAGATGTTCAGGATACAGTAACTTTAAATTTCAAGAATACGAAGATCCTGAAAGAAGAGAGAATTTTGAAAGTAACCTTGTACCTGGATAATCAGAATATTTATTTTTATACCAGGATTAAGAATTCGGCAGATTGCAACTATAAGAAAAGCCTGGATTTCGCAAATGATTTCCACAATGCGGCACTCGAAAATCAGGGTGATAAGGTCGAAAGCTATTTGGAAACAGATTCCAGTGAGGACAGCTCCACCTATCAGGAGGTCACACTTGCATCGACACAGTCACAGGTGACATGGGGTTCGCTTGCACCGCAGGTATCGGGAAATGTATACTGGGAAATTAAGGAATGCAATGAGAATTACACATCACTTGTCCTCAAATACCAGGTAAAGTGCACCGGGGATACTGATTATGCTGATCGGCTTTACAGTGTAAAGGAATTCTTCCGGATCCGCACCGGGGAAGATGCACAACAGTATCTGCTTGATTATGATCGCACGATGAATCAGAGATTTGATGGTAAGACAACTGCGCTGAACCAGAAAGGTGTTCTTGTTGGGATTGCGCCGACGGACCTGGAGTATGAGACTAATACAGATGGAACCATTGTAGCATTTATAGAGGATAACCAGCTCTGGCATTATGATAAAAAAGAGGATGAAATGTCACTGGTATTCGGCTTCGCAGATGCGGAAAACATGGATGTGCGTACATTATGCGACCTGCATGATATCCGCCTGATTTCAGTAGATGAAAAAGGCAATACCACATTTACTGTAGTGGGTTATATGAATCGCGGTGTACATGAAGGGCAGGTAGGTGTAGCAGTCTATTATTTTGACGCAGAAAAAAATTCCGTTACGGAAAAAGCATTTGTCCCTAGCGAAGACGGATATTATCTGATGAAAGAGGATCTGGGTAAATTTGTATATTACAGCAATTCTGATGAGAATCTTTATGTAATGATAGATGGTACATTGTATCTTGTGAATCTGAAGGACAACACCAGAGAGGTGCTGGTGAAAGATCTGGAGGAAGGGCAGTATCAGGTTTCACCAGACGGACATCTGCTTGCTTACCAGAGTGAGGGCGGAAAGATCAATGAGTCGCAGAAGATTATCGTGCTGAATCTGAAGACGGGAAAATCCTTTGATATTACATCCGAAGGAGACGAATATGTCAAACCGATCGGATTTATCCGGAATGATTTTGCCTATGGCACGCTGCGTGGAAGCGATGCAGGAACCAATATATCCGGACAGAGTGTGTACCCGATGTATAAAGTGGATATCATCACGCAGAAACAGGAGATAGCCAAGACCTATGAGGTACAGGATTTTTACATTTTGGATGGCTATGTGGCAGACAATATGATGACACTTAATCGGGTGAACAGAAATGAGAATACCTATATTTCAACAACGGCAGATTATATTACCAACAATCAGGAGAAGGAAGAGAGCAATATCACAGTTGAGACCTACAATGATGATCTGCGGGGAACTCTGGTTCGTCTTACTTATGAAAATGGGATCAAAGACAGCAAAGCAAAAATTTTAAAACCAAAGCAGGTACTGTTTGATAAACCGATGGTTGTCAGCTTTGACAAACCGAAGGTAAAGAATCAGTATTATGTATATGCACTTGGCAGTCTGCAGGGGGTGTATGAAAAAGCATCTTATGCGATCCAGGAAGCGGAGAAGATAAAAGGTGTGGTCATTTCTTCATCACAGGAATATGTATGGGAGTCCGGAAATACGCCGGATATTTATGAAGTAAATAATATGGATGAGTTCCGGACAGGAGAAGGTGAGAGTACACTTGCAGCGTGCCTGAACCGGATCCTGAAGCTGGAAGGCGCAGAAGATATAAATGCATCAACAGAGCTGGAAAACGGAAAGTCGCCGGCAGAAATCCTGACAGAAGCAACCGGTGGAGAAGGGTTTGATCTGACCGGATGTACACCGGAAGAAATCCGCTATACGATCAGCCATGAGACACCGGTGATCGCAATGCTCAGTGTGGATCACGCGGTACTGGTCATCGGATACACGGATGCGAAGTATGCTTATCTGGATCCGGCAGACGGAGAACGTCATTCCGCAACGCCGGATGAGATGAACGGTCTTGTAAGCGGAAGCGGAAATGTATTTATTGGATATGTAAAGTAAAAAATAACCGGATGGAGGAAGAAAATGAAAGATGAAAAATGTTTAGAACTTCTGGCAGAAAAGTACCCGACAGAGCAGGCTGTGTGCCGGGAGATCATCAACCTGAAGGCAATCTTAAGTCTGCCGAAGGGAACCGAGCATTTCATGAGTGACCTGCACGGAGAATATGAAGCATTTTGTCATATATTAAATAACTGCTCCGGTGTGATTCGGGAAAAAGTAGATCTGTTGTTTGAAGATACTTTATCAGATCTGGACCGGGAAGAAATCTGTACGCTGATCTATTATCCAGTTGAAAAGCTTGCAATGATAAAAAAGGAAGGAAAAAATAATGAAGAGTGGTATCGTGTGATCTTAGGAGAACTAATCGATATCGCAAGATTATTTTCATCCAAATACACCCGCTCAAAAGTAAGAAAAGCGATGCCGAAGGAATATGCCTATATTCTGGATGAACTGATCCATGTACAGAAGGATGAAGATGATAATCAGCTGGTGTATCACCGCAATATCCTGAATACGCTTCTTGAACTACAGAATGCAGATGAATTTATCGAGGTGCTTGCCGGATTGATTAAACGGCTGGCAGTCGATCATCTACATATTGTCGGAGATATTTTTGACAGAGGTCCTTGTGCAGACCGGATCATGGATTTGCTTACGACTTATCACTCCATTGATATTGAATGGGGAAATCATGATATCCTGTGGATGGGGGCAGCGGCAGGAAGCAGAGCCTGCATCGCAACAGTTATCCGTAACAATCTGAAATATGATAATATGAAGATCATGGAGAATAGCTATGGGATCAGTCTGCGAAATCTGACCTTATTTGCAGAAAAGATATATCCGCAGATCGATCCGATGGAAGCGGCACTGAAAGCAATTTCTGTACTTCTTTTTAAGCTGGAAGGTCAGGTGATCCTGCGTAATCCGGATTACAAGATGGAAGATAAATTGCTGCTTCATAAAGTGGATGTGAAACGTCAGGTTGTTGAAATTGGCGGAAAAGAATATAAGATCAAGAAGGAAGAATTTCCAACTGTAAGTTTTGCAGCTGAAAGTGTGGAAGAAGTCTATCAGCTGACCGAAGAGGAAGAAAATGTAATGGAAGGTCTTCAGATGGCTTTTGTGAACAGTATCCGTCTGCGACAGCATATAGATTTCCTGTATAAAAAAGGAAGTATGTACCGGATCTTCAACGATAATCTTCTGTATCACGGCTGTGTGCCGCTGGATGAGAGCGGAAACTTTGACGGCGTTGTATTTGGGAAGAGATGCTATCGAGGAAGAGAATATCTGGACTATGCAGAGCATGTTGCCAGAAGAGCCTGGTCGAAGGAGGCGAAAGAAAAAGACAGAGACTTTATGTGGTATCTGTGGTGCGGAAGAAAGTCTCCACTTTCCGGAAGAAATACGAAAACTTTTGAGCGTACTTATGTGCTGGATGAGTCGACATGGTATGAAGAATCAAATCCATATTATAAATTCTACGAAGAAGAAAAGGTCTGCAATATGATTCTGCATGAGTTTGGCCTTTATTCCGAGCGTGCTCATATCATTAATGGGCATACACCGGTCAGAACTTCAAAAGGAGAGCATCCGGTCCGTGCGAATGGAAAATTAATGGTCATTGATGGAGGTTTCTGCAAGAGCTACCATAAGACTACCGGAATTGCCGGGTATACACTGATCTTCAATTCCCATGGTATCCGGATCAAATCCCACCAGCCTTTCCTGAGTGTGTATGCGGCACTTACGGAAAATAAGGATATCGAGTCAAAATCAGAACTGGTCGAGACCGAAAAAGAACGTTTGATGGTGCGGGATACAGATAGCGGAAAGAAGATCAAGGAGGATATTGAGGCACTTAAAATGCTGCTCCGTGCATACCGTGAAGGGGAGTTGGAATAGAGTGAAAAAGATTTTTGCATGCGCTTTATGTGTTGTCATGACAGTTAGTTTATGCAGCTGTGCAGGATGCCGGAAAAAGGAAGAAACAAAAGCGAAAGAGAAAGAAACCATTGAATTATGGCATTACTGGGATATACCGGATAATCAGAGACATCTGGAAGAGCTGGTAGAGCAGTTTAATAAGATGCAGGAGGATATTGAGATAGAAGTATCTTATATTCCGGATGAAGATTTTAAAAAACAGCTTGCCCTGGCGATGTCGGAAGAAAAGATGCCGGATATTGCCGTAGTGGACTCCTCGGACTTTCAATTTCTACATCATATGAAAGCGTTTGCTGATCTTACAGATGCTATTCCGGAATTAAAGGAATATAACGAAAAAGCATTGGAACCATGTACGATAGATGGAAGAATTTATGGGCAGCCTTTTGGTGTGAACTGTACAGGGATGTTCTATAATAAAAAACTCCTGGAAGAAAATGGATGCGAAGTTCCGGAAAGCTGGGAAGAATTTCAAGAGACAGCGGCGAAGATCAGCAATGAAGATGTAAAAGGGTTTGCGATCACTGCTTTACAGACAGAAGAAAGTATGTATGAATTTCTGCCGATCTTATGGTCAATGGGAGGGGACGTGTATAGAATTGCAGAAGAAAACAGTAAAAAAGCATTTCTTCTGCTGGATCAGATGGAAAAAGAAGGAAGTCTGAGTCTGCAGAGCATTTCTCTTACCATGGGAGATCTGACAAATCAGTTTCTAAAAGGAAAAATTGGGATCATGTTCAATTCCTCTATGGCGATTGATAGTATCAGGGAAGGAAATCCGGATTTGGAATTCGGTGTTGCACCGATTCCGGGAGGAGAGACATCGGTTTCGGTAGCCGGAGGAGAAATTCTGGCAGTAGCGGAGAATGAAAAGAAAGAGTATGCAATCCGTTTTTTAAAGTTTCTGGCAGATAAAGACCGAATGAAAGAATATATTGATGCATTTGGTTTTCTTGCACCGCGTCAGGATATTATGGAACAACAATTTGCCGAAGATTCGGAAAAGAGAACATTTATAAAAATGTATAAGGCTGCCGGGATTCGTGAGATTTCTCCGGAATGGCCACGGATTTCCCTGACACTTTCCGATACTCTGAGACAGATACTGGTGGAGGAAGAGGATCCGCAGACAATATTGAATAAAAGTGCAGAAAAGATAGAGAAAATCGGAGCAGAGAAATGAAAAAGAAAAATCTGAGACAGATTCTGATTCCTGCATTTATTATTACGGCATGCATTCCGATCACTATTTTTACAGTGATATCGCAGGCACGTCTGAAAAAAAGCACCCTTGATAATATGAACAATCAGGCAGAGGCAGATCTTCAGAAGTCAAATCAGTGTCTGAATATGACATTGGATAAGTATGAGACGATTCTGTATGATATCACTACGGCTGAAGACTTTTTAAATCTTGCGGTTACCGCGAAAGAATCTGCTGATATTATGGAGACAGATGCCTATAATATGCGAAGTGAATTTTCACATATCTGTAACAGAAATCAGGGTGTGGACGGGATTCAGCTGGTATTGGCAGATAGAAAAAGAATCTTTTATGACAGGCTTTCTTCTTCTTCGGTGAACAGTTCCTGGATTGAAAAGGTTGCAGTTCCGGAGACAGAAGAGATGCTGTCTTATACGATGGATCAAGAGAATGAAAATCCGGAAAGGATGTTTCATATCAGCCGTAAGGTAGTAAATTACTGGGATATCAGTGAAGATCTGGGAGAAGTGATTCTGTCAGTCGATGCAGATGAACTGAGTTCCGTGCTGGATGTTGGAAAAGGATCGGAAATATATCTGATAGATGACGGAAGGATCGTCGGAGCGGAAAATGAAAAATTACTGGGCAGGACGGAAGATATTTTAGAGACGAAAAGGGTCAGTCAAAAATCCATTACAAATACCCGGAGCGGCTGGAAAATCGTATTGTGCCAGTCGCTGAGTGAATATCAGAGAGCAATCAGAGAACAGATCGTATTCTGGCTGCTGCTGGCAGTGGCAGTGCTGCTTGTTTTTGTATTTCTGATCTATAAAGTTACAGAACCAGTCATGGTATCGGTAAATGAGATTGTAGATGCGATGAAAAATCTGGAGAAAGATAATTTCAGGGAGAAGCTTGCAATCAAAGAAAATGACAGTATAGAAATACAGAAGATATCGGAAGGCTTCAATGATATGACTGAACGGATCTATCATTTGATCGGTCAGGTGAAACAATCTGCATTGGAGCAGAAGAATGCAGAAATCTCAGCGTTGGAGGCACAGATCGATCCTCATTTTCTATATAATATCCTGGATACCATCAACTGGAAAGCCATTGAAAATGAGCAGTATGAAATCAGTGAGATGTTAGTGGCGCTTGCCGAAATCCTGCGTTATGCCATTAATGATGCAGGGGAACTGACAACGATCGAAGCGGAAAAGGTATGGCTGGAAAAGTATATTCTTCTGCAGCAGGAAAAATTAGGAGAAAAAATCGAGCTGATATTTAAAATACCGGAGGAATTGGAAACTTATAAAATTCATAAAATGCTGCTTCAGCCTTTTGTGGAAAATGCGATCAAGTACAGTTTCCGCGGATGTAAGGGCGAACACCGGCTTACCATCGAAGCTGCGAAGGCAGAAGAACAATTACATCTAATCATTGTAAATAATGGGCAGTGTATTGAGAAAGTCAGATTAAAAGAACTCAATGAAGGAACGAAGATAAAGAATCATCTCGGAATTTCCAATGTGAGAAAGCGGTTGGAACTCTATTACGGAGAAGATACAGCAGTTTATTTTGAAAATATTCTTTCGGGTGGCGTGAAAGTACATTTATTTATTCCGATACAGGGAGGAAATGACGATGCGGATAGCAGTCATTGAAGACGAGAGACCGATTCGTGAGGGGCTTGTACATATTTTGAATAAAATCAGTCCGGAATACCAGGTGGTAGGAAGCGCGGAAAATGGGCGAGAAGGTTTAATTCTTCTTGAAGAACAGGATCCGGATCTGATCCTGCTTGATATCCAGATGCCGGATATGAACGGTCTGCAGATGTTAAAAGAAGCAAGAGAAAGAGGAAGTATGACTAAGGTTGTGATTCTTACGGCATACTCTGACTTTGATTATGCAAAAAAGGCAATTGCACTCGGAATAGAAAATTATCTGCTAAAGCCGGTTAATCTTACGGAACTGAAGAACACCCTTTCTAAAATCAAGGAAGAGATATTCGTAGAACAGAGAGGGAAAAATTCTCTTTCACTTGAAACGGTCATAAAAGATGCGTTAGAAGGCGAGTATGAAGAGGATTCTAGGTTAGAGGAGATGCTTTTGGAGAAATATGGTTTCTCCGGCAGAAAACAAATTTACTGTATGTATCTTTTTATGGGAAAGTATTATGATTCCGAACAAAAAGAAGCAGAGCTTTTTTTAGAAGAATTCCGGGAACATAATCCGGACAAAAAAATGTGCTGGTTATGGAGAGAGAAGAGGCAGTCTGTTTTTATCTGTTTTTATGATGTGAAAGCAAAAAAAAATTTTATACAGTATTTGAAGCAATCGGTAGTACCGGCTTTTTCTATGAGAATCCATGATCATGGGGCATTTGCGGGAAAAGAGTGTCAAGGGCTGGGAGAACTGGCGGAGATTGAAAATGCGCTGATCGAAGCATGCGGATGGCATTTAATACTTGGCAACCGGGTATTGATCAAGTGCAAAAAAATCGCGCAACTGAGGACAAATCGTTTTACTTATCCGGCAGATCTGGAGAATCAGGCAAGGAGTGCGGTAATCCATCTGGATTATCCTGCGTTTACCCGGTGCTTTCAGCAATTTATGGAGGCAGGATTACGTGAAGTCCACAGCCCGCAGGAAATCAGAGAGGTTTGTATCCGTTTTGCTTACGCTGTGATCAATACGGCAAAAGAGTGTGGAACATTACGGGATGAAGATCTGCTTGTCCAAAAAATATTACATACGATTTTAAATGCTGTTTTCTGGGAAGAAATCATGGATGCAATGCTGGAATTATTTGTCTGCATAGAAAATGATGAAAAAAAACAGACTTCGGCAGAGCTTCTGGTACAGAAAGCTCTTTCTATTATTAAAGAATGCTACAGTGACGGAATCAATCTGGAAGAAACAGCCAGGAGACTGCATGTTACCGAACAGTATCTGGGTACACAGTTAAAAAAAGAAACAGGCTCTTCTTTTACGGAGATCATAAGGCGATATAAAATCGCACATGTAAAACAATTACTTCTGGATACGGAATTAAAGCTGAATCAGATTGCTTCAATGGCAGGTTTTTCGGATCCCAAGTACATGAGTAAGGTGTTTAAACAGGAAGTAGGGATGCTTCCGAACGAATATCGGAGGATGAATACATAATCAGTTTGTAAAATTCCTCTTTTTATAAAAAATTTCTCCTTTTTAAAAATCTGAATTTGCTATAGTAGGTTCAGAAATTGAGAAGAGGAGGAAGTAAGATGGAAGCAGTCGAAAAAATTTCCGTCGGAGTAATTAAAGAAAAAACAAAAAGTAAAGCAGTCAAAAAAGAAGCAGAAGGTATGCGGGTTTCTACCAGAGAAAAAGTCTGTTACGGAGTTGGTGATATCGGAGCAAACCTTGTGTGGACAACGGTAGCTTCATTCCTGACGATTTACTGTACAGATGTGGCAGGAATTGCAGCAGGAGTAGTCGGAACCCTGATGCTGATCGCAAGATTGTTTGATGGAGTATCCGATCTTTTTATGGGTGTTATTATCGATAAGACAAATACCAGATGGGGAAAGGCTCGTCCGTGGGTATTATGGAGTGCACCTCCGCTTGTTGTCAGTCTGATTATGATTTTTACAGTTCCGAATATCGGAGCAAACGGAAAAGCAATTTATATGCTGCTTGTATATATTTTCCTTGCAGCAGTTTGTTTTACTGCATCAAATCTTTCTTACAATACCATGCTTTCGCTGGTAACAACCGAGCAGCATGACCGAAATGTAATGAATACAATCCGGTTTGAATTTACAATGATCGCACAGCTGGTAATCAATGTGATTACGATTCCGCTGGTACATTTCCTTGGAAACGGCCAGAAGGGCTGGACCTGCATGAGTATTATTTATGCGATCGTAGCACTTGGAATGTTTATTACAACATTTGCCGGAACAAAAGAAAGATATAAACCGATCAAACCGGAAGTGACTGAAAAGAAGAAAAAACATCCGATTAAGACTATTAAAATTCTTTGCAGCAATAAATACTTTATTCTGATCACATTAGCATTTGCAATTATTTATACATCACTCGGACTTACCGGTGGATCAAGAATTTATTATGCAAAATATGTACTTGGCAATGAGATGATCAACAGTACAATGACATTATTTAACTATATCCCAACGATCCTTACGATCATGCTGATCCCTATTTTTGCAAAAAAATTTGGAAAGATCAAAGCATTATTTGTGGGCTTCCTGTTCTATGGAGCAGGACTTATTCTTGAAATTGCAGGACCGGTCAATCTTCCGATGATTTATGGAGGACTGGTTTTACAGGGAATTGGTCATGCGGCATTGTATTCCTGCCTGTTCGCAATTGTTGGAGACGTAGTGGATTACAGTGAATGGAAAGACGGAATCCGAGAAGAAGGACTTACTTACAGTGTAACCAGCTTTGGACAGAAAATCGGAACAGGTCTTGGGACAGCAGCACTTGGATGGATCCTTGCGGCAGGAAATTATAATGGAACGGCAGCTGTTCAGCCGGACAGTGCGATCTTTGCAATTAAGAGTCTGTTCTTATATCTGCCACTGGCTATCACAGTCGTTGTTTTAATCATCTGGTATTTATTTATGGGAATCGATAAGGTATATCCGACAGTTAGAAAAGAACTGGATGAACGTAGAAAAAACGCAAAACAGAATTAGAAATATAAAATAAATAGTAATAGTAAAAGGATCGGATGGCAGTTCGCCATCCGGTCCTTTTTGTAATAGAAAATTATTTTGTCATAACGACAGCGCCATCATCCGTAATGCGGACCATGTATTCTACCTGAGCAGAAAGTCCGTCATCTTCGGTATAAACCGTCCAGTCATTGTCTTCATCAACAAAGAATTCCGGACTGCCTTCGTTGATCATTGGTTCGATGGTAAAGATCATACCCGGAACCAGAAGCATTTCGCTTCCCTTTGGTGTAACATAGCTTACCCAAGGTTCTTCGTGGAATTCAAGACCAACACCATGTCCGCCGATTTCCTCTACAACAGAATAGCCATTTGCTTTTGCATGTGAATTGATCGCATCTGCAATGTCTCCGAGATGGTTCCATGGTTTTGCCTGCGCAAGTCCAAGTTCGACACATTCCTGCGTGACACGAACCAGTTTTTCGGCACGTTCGCTGACCTTGCCGATCATAAACATACGGGATGCATCTGAGAAATATCCGTCCAGAATGGTAGATACATCCACATTGATGATATCGCCTTCTTCCAGAATAATATTTTCATCCGGAATACCATGGCAGATCTCGTTGTTAATAGAAGTACACACACTCTTTGGGAATCCCTGATAATTAAGCGGTGCCGGGATTCCGCCGTGTTCGGTTGTATAGTCATAAACTAATTTATCAATTTCGGCTGTACTCATGCCTGCGTGGATATGGGCAGCTACATGATCAAGTACGGCAGTATTGAGATCTGCACTTTTCTGGATTCCTTCAATCTGAGGAATGGTCTTGAGCATATCTCTTGTCGGAACGATTTCTCCTTTATCTGCATGATATGCGATCTTTTCTTCGATCATAAGATGGCATTTTTTGTATTTTTTTCCGCTGCCACACCAGCACAATTCATTTCTTTCCATGAGAATACCTGACTTTCTTTTATAAATTTTTACGTGCAGAGTCTGATGTGATCACAAAAAATCAGATGTATGCCTGCACTAACTGTTTCACTTCTATAATATATCCATTCCGGAACAAAAAGTCAATCTGTGCTGTGCATTTCGCCAGATGTGATTCAAAATGACAGACCAGGATGCGGTATGTATCGGTTTTGAAGCAGAACTATTGCTTGTATAGGACTCGGGAATCGGTTATAATACAAAGGGATTATAACTGAAAATAACAGACTGATCTGGAAAAGATGAACAGGGAAAGGATGGACAATTATGTTTAGAATTGGAATGCTTACCAGTGGTGGGGATTGTCAGGCACTGAACGCAGCCATGCGAGGTGTTGTAAAAGGACTTTGTTCAAAACGAAACGATGTGGAAATTTATGGATTTCAGGATGGATATAAAGGACTTATTTATTCGAACTTTGAGATGCTGACAGCAAAAGATTTTTCGGGAATACTGACGATGGGTGGAACAATCCTCGGAACATCCAGACAGCCGTTTAAACTGATGCGTGTACCTGGACCGGATGGGATCGATAAGGTCGAAGCGATGAAGCATACTTATCATAAGTTGAACCTGAACTGCCTGGTTGTGCTGGGAGGAAATGGAACACATAAGACTGCGAATCTGTTAAGAGAAGAAGGACTGAATGTGATTACACTTCCGAAGACGATCGACAACGATCTGTGGGGAACAGATATGACATTTGGCTTTCAGAGTGCGGTAGATATCGCAACGGAAGCAATTGACAGAATCCATACAACTGCAACTTCACACAGCCGTGTATTTATTGTAGAGGTTATGGGGCATAAAGTAGGATGGGTAACACTTCATGCCGGAATCGCAGGCGGAGCAGATATTATTCTTCTCCCGGAGATCCCGTATGATGTGGATAACGTAGTGCGTGCGATCAAGAGCCGTACAGAGGCAGGAAAGCATTTTACGATCATCGCGGTTGCAGAAGGTGCGATCACAAAAGAAGATGCAGCCCTTCCGAAGAAAAAATTAAAAGAAAAACAGGAAAAGAAGGGCTATCCGTCTGTGGCATATGAGCTTGCAGAGAAGATCCAGAACCGTATGGATCAGGAGGTTCGTATCACAGTGCCGGGACATACGCAGAGAGGTGGAAGCCCGTGTCCGTATGACCGTGTGCTTGCAACCAGACTTGGAGCAGCAGCAGCAGACCTGATCTTAAAAGAGGACTACGGATATATGGTAGGAATCAAGAACGGCAACATCCGCAAGGTTCCGCTTGGAGAGGTTGCCGGAAAGCTGAAGATGGTAGATCCGAAAGCGGATATCATCAAAGAAGCCAAGATTGTCGGAATCAGTTTTGGTGATGAGTAAAGGAGTAATTTAACATGTCATATACTGCCCTGTATCGTAAATTCCGTCCTGCGGAATTTGAAGACGTAAAAGGACAAGATCATATTATCACAACGCTGAAGAATCAGATAAAGGCGGACAGGATCGGACATGCATATCTGTTCTGTGGCACAAGAGGAACCGGAAAGACAACAGTAGCGAAGATTTTTGCAAAGGCAGTCAATTGCGAGCATCCGGTAGACGGAAGTCCCTGCGGGGAATGTACCATGTGCAAAAATATTGCAGCCGGTACTTCCATGAACGTCATTGAGATCGATGCGGCTTCCAACAACGGTGTGGACAATATCCGTGAGATCAGGGAAGAGGTATCCTACCGTCCGACGGAGGGAAGATATAAGGTGTATATCATCGATGAGGTGCATATGCTTTCAATAGGTGCATTTAATGCTCTGTTAAAGACTTTGGAGGAACCCCCGGAATATGTAATCTTTATTCTTGCAACGACAGAGGCACATAAGATTCCGATCACGATTTTATCCAGATGCCAGCGCTACGATTTCAAGCGTATTACGATCGATACGATCGCAGCGCGGTTGGATGAACTGATGAAAAAAGAACAAGTTGAGGTAGAAGAAAAAGCAATCCGCTATATTGCGAAAGCGGCGGACGGATCCATGCGAGATGCCCTAAGTCTTCTGGATCAGTGCATTGCGTTTTACCTCGGACAGAAGCTGACCTACGATCATGTTCTTGAGGTTCTTGGCGCGGTGGATACGGATGTGTTCAGCCGGCTTCTCAGACAGATCATCAGCCAGGATGTGGGAAAGGTACTTGCTACTGTAGAAGAGCTTGTGATGCAGGGAAGAGAACTGACGCAGCTTGCGGCAGATTTTACCTGGTATCTGCGCAACCTTCTTCTGGTGAAGACTTCGGATAATATGGAAGATGTGCTGGATGTATCGACGGAGAATCTGGCGCAGCTGAAAGAGGAAGCACAGATGATCGAATCCGGGGTGCTGCTCCGGTATATCCGTATTTTTTCCGAGCTGACAAATCAGCTCAAATACGCAACACAGAAAAGAGTGCTTCTGGAAGTAACACTGATCAAGCTTTGCAAACCGCAGATGGAGAGTACGAAGGATAGTCTTCTGGACCGGATCCGTGCACTGGAAAAACAGGTAGAAGAAGGAAGTTTTGCAGTTGCGCAGCCGCAGGAGAGGGTTGTTTATGTAAATGGTGAAGCACCGAAGCCACAGCCAAAACCGCAGCTTCCGAAAGCACTGAAGGAAGATATAAAGCAGGTGACATCCAATTTCCGGAAGATTGCAAACGAAGCATCAGGAATGCTTAGAGGCTATCTGAAGCAGGCAAGACTCAGCGTGGACGATCAGGACAGACTTCTGATCGTTCTGCCGGATGAGATCAGCGCCAGCGTGGTAGGAAGCGAAGAACATAAGCAGGAATTAAAAGATCTGATTGAGAAAAAAATCGGCAAGACTGTGGAGATTGATGTGCGTCAGGTGGAGAACGGACGCCATTTTGAAGACAGTTTTGTGGATATAGAAAAAGTGATCAATATGGAGATCACGATTGAAGATGAATAATAATTAGGAGGATTTATAGTTATGGCAAAAAGAGGAGGATTTCCAGGAGGCGGAATGCCGGGAAATATGGCAAATTTAATGAAGCAGGCTCAGAAGATGCAGAAGCAGATGGAAGAGCAGGCAAAAGAGATGGAAGAGAAAAATTTTACAGCAACTGCAGGCGGCGGAGCTGTAGAAGTGACCGTAAGCGGTAAAAAAGAAGTCCAGAAAGTAAAACTTCAGGAAGAAGTTGTGGATCCGGATGATGTAGAGATGCTGGAAGACCTGATCATGGCAGCAGTCAATGAAGCACTTCGTCAGGTCGATGAGGCAAATACTTCCGCTATGAGCAAGCTGACTGGCGGACTTGGCGGAATGCCGGGAATGTTCTAGAACGGGAGTGTAAAAGATGGATTATTACAGCAGTCAGATCAGTAAACTGATCGAAGAATTATCAAGACTGCCTGGTATCGGAGCAAAGTCAGCCGGAAGGCTGGCTTTTCATATCATTAATATGCCGAAGGAACAGGTAGAACAGCTTGCAGCGACACTGGTAGATGCAAGAAATAATGTAAGATACTGCAAGCAATGCTGCACGCTTACTGACAAAGAATTATGCCCAATCTGTGCCAGCGAGGAGCGGGATCATAAGACGATCATGGTTGTGGAAAATTCCCGAGATCTTGCAGCTTATGAAAAGACTGGAAAATATAACGGTGTGTACCATGTACTTCATGGCGCAATTTCCCCGATGCTTGGGATCGGACCTGGAGATATCCGGCTAAAAGAGCTGATGGAGCGTCTTCAGGGGGATGTGGATGAAGTGATCATCGCAACCAATTCCAGCCTGGAAGGGGAGACTACTGCGATGTATATCAGCAAACTGATCAAGCCGACAGGAATCAAGGTCAGCCGGATCGCAAGCGGCGTGCCGGTCGGCGGCGATCTGGAATATATTGATGAAGTGACGCTTCTGCGTGCACTGGAAGGACGTACAGCACTTTAGGTGACTTAACGTAACTTAAGGACTGCGAGGAGTGCCGGAAACGTATGCATTTGAAAGAAGTAAAGATATGAGAAAGAAGAAAGTAACCTCTTCGGATATCGCACATGCGGCAGGTGTGTCGCAGGCAACGGTATCCATGATCCTGAATAAAAAATATAATGTATCATTTTCAAAAGAAACGATCCGTAAAGTGGAACAGATCGCAGAAGAGATGGGATACGAAGTACCGAAAAGAAAGACACGCAGAGAAAGCAGGAAAGAAAAACTGATCGTTGTATTTTGTTCCAACCTCACGAACCCTTATTATGTTATGTTGCTTCAGGGGATTGAATCCCGTGCAAAGGAGCAGGGATATGGACTGTTTGTGTGCAATACCCAGAGGGATCTGAAGATGGAAGAGCGGTATCTCAGGATGATGCATGAGCTGAAACCGCTTGGCATTATCTATACCTGCAATCCAAGCCATTGTTTTATGGATACGATAGAAGAGTTGGCAGAAAAAATTCCGATCGTAATTATCAATAACCAGAATGAGCATCTGAATGTAGATGCAGTGGAACTGGATAATTCCAAACTCGGAAGGATGATGGCAAAGCATCTTCTGGATCTGGGGCATCGGAAAGTAGCGTATATTGCGCCACCTCTTACAACCAGACAGAAGCAGCGATCCAAAAGGGTGGAAGGATTTCTGAAAGAATTTGATGCTGTTGGATTAAAAGGCAATGTGATCATCAAGGCAGCAAATGAGTCGATCGATATGAGCATCCCGAATATCGATTCGGAGTATAAGATCGGATATGATCTGACGAAAGAGCTTTTGAGAGAGCATAATGATATTACTGCGATCGTCGGATTAAATGATATGATCGCATTTGGAATCCTGGATGCACTTCACGAAGAAAAATATAAAGTTCCGGCAGATATTTCCGTAATGGGATGTGATAATACACTGTTTGCGAAGATGCATAAGGTGTCGCTGACAACGATCGAGCATTTTGTCGTTTTCAAAGGGCGGGATGCCTGTGATATCATTATGAAAAAGATTCTTTCTCAGAACAGCCAGTATTCAGAGATCCAGCCGATCAGCACCTACCATGTAGAATATGAACCTCGTCTGATCGTGCGTGGAACGACGTCTTATGCGAAAACAAAAAAAGGGAAAAATTAGTTTAAATTCAAAAAATATTAGTAATATTTCATAGTTTATGTCTCTGAAAACGCTATAAAATAAAGAATTATCCAAAAACGGTATCAAAAAATTACTAATAAAATAGTTAATATTAACGTGAAAAATTACTAATAAAAACATATGGCTATTGACCTGTCAGAGTAAATTGCGATATAATTTAACCAAGTCAGGCAATCAGATAAAAAGAGAGATTCCTGATAACGGGAAATACGAATTTTCATGTTCATAAGGAGGAAAACGAAATGAGATTTTTCATCGACACAGCAAATGTGGAAGACATTAAAAAAGCTAACGATATGGGAGTTATCTGCGGAGTTACAACAAATCCGTCACTGATCGCAAAAGAGGGACGTGATTTTAAAGAAGTTATTGCAGAGATCGCATCTATCGTAGACGGACCGATCAGTGGAGAAGTAAAAGCAACAACTACTGATGCAGAAGGTATGATTGCAGAAGGTAGAGAAATCGCTAAGATCCATCCGAACATGGTAGTTAAAATTCCGATGACTGTAGAAGGACTGAAAGCTTGTAAAGCTCTTACAACTGAAGGAATCAAGACAAATGTAACACTAGTATTTACAGCAAACCAGGCACTTCTTGCAGCAAGAGCAGGGGCTACATATGTATCGCCGTTCCTTGGACGTCTGGATGATATTTCTGTACGTGGAACAGAACTGATCGAAGAAATCGCTGAGATGTTTGCAGCGGCCGGAGATATTAAGACACAGATCATCTGCGCGAGCGTCCGTAACCCAATGCACGTTACAGAATGTGCACTTGCAGGTGCTGATATTGCAACTGTTCCTTACAAAGTAATTGAACAGATGACACATCATCCGCTTACAGATGCTGGTATCGCAAAATTCCAGGCTGATTACAAAGCAGTATTCGGAGAATAAAATTTACAATCGGAATAATTTACTGTCGGAAGAGCCCCAATCTGCGCTTCCGACAAAGTGACTAAAAATAAACTATTTCAGGAGGCATATTTTCATGAACAAGTCAGAACTTATGAAAACTGCAAATGAAATCCGTAAGAGCATCGTGACAGCAGTACACGCTGCCAAATCCGGACATCCGGGCGGATCTCTGTCAGCAGCAGACATCTACACATATTTATATTTTGAAGAGTTAAATATCGATCCTAAGGATCCTAAGAAAGCAGACCGCGACCGTTTCGTTCTTTCTAAAGGACATACAGCTCCGGGATACTATTCTGCGCTGGCACACAGAGGATTCTTCCCGGTAGAAGACCTCAAGACACTTCGTCATACAGGATCTTACCTTCAGGGACATCCGGATATGAAGCACATCCCGGGTGTTGATATGTCAAGCGGATCTCTGGGACAGGGAATCTCAGCAGCAGTAGGTATGGCTATTTCTGCAAAACTGAGTAATGATGACTATCGTGTATACACACTTCTCGGAGATGGAGAAATTCAGGAAGGACAGGTTTGGGAAGCTTCTATGTTAGCAGGCTTCAGAAAACTGGACAATCTGGTAGTAATTGTAGATAATAACAACCTTCAGATTGACGGACGTATTGATGAAGTTAACTCACCATACCCGATCGACAAGAAATTTGAAGCATTTAACTTCCACGTAATCAATATCGATGGACATGATTTTGATCAGATTGCAGCTGCTTTCAAAGAAGCAAAAGAAACAAAAGGAATGCCGACAGCTATTATTGCCAAGACCATAAAAGGTAAAGGTGTTTCTTTCATGGAAGACCAGGCTGGATGGCATGGAAAAGCTCCGAATGATGAAGAATACAAGATCGCTATGGAAGATTTAGAGAAAGCAGGTGAAGCATTATGTCAGAAGTAAAGAAAATCGCAACAAGAGAAAGCTATGGTAATGCTTTAGTTGAACTTGGAAAACTGCATGATGATGTAGTAGTACTTGATGCTGACCTTGCCGGAGCTACAAAGACAGGAATGTTTAAGAAAGCATTCCCGGAAAGATTTATCGACTGTGGTATCGCAGAAGGCAACATGATCGGAGTTGCAGCTGGTATTGCTACAACAGGCAAAGTTCCGTTTGCAAGTACATTTGCAATGTTCGCAGCAGGACGTGCATTCGAACAGGTTCGTAACTCTGTCGGATATCCGAAGAACAATGTTAAGATCGGTGCTACACATGCAGGTATTTCCGTTGGTGAAGATGGTGCTACCCATCAGTGCAACGAAGATATCGCTCTTATGAGAACAATCCCAGGTATGGTAGTGATCAGCCCGGCAGATGATGTAGAAGCAAGAGCAGCTGTATTTGCAGCATATGAACATCAGGGACCGGTATATATGCGTTTCGGAAGACTTGCAGTGCCGGTAATCAATGATAATCCGGATTATAAGTTCGAGATCGGAAAAGGAATCGTACTTCGCGAAGGTAAAGATGTAACAATCGTTGCAACAGGACTTGAAGTGAGCGAATCTCTTGCAGCAGCTGAAAAGCTTGCAGCAGACGGAATCGATGCGAAAGTAATCAATATCCATACGATCAAACCTATTGATGAAGAACTTATTGTTGCAGCAGCAAAAGAGACAGGAAAAGTTGTTACCGTAGAAGAACATTCTGTTATCGGTGGACTTGGAAGTGCTGTATGTGATGTGCTTTCTGAAAAACTTCCTACACCTGTTCTGAAGATTGGTGTTATGGATACGTTCGGGGAATCTGGTCCGGCAGTTGAACTGATCAAGAAATACGGACTTGATGCAGACAGCATCTGCGAAAAAGTAAAAGCATTTGTAAAATAATAAAAAAGGATTCTGAGAATCTATAATAAAAATGCCAGAACCGGTGTAAATCGGGACTGGCATTTTTGTTATGGATGAAAGGAAAGTTCTTGATCCGCTGTGGGAGTGAGAAGGATACAGCATCAGACCAGTGGCACTATAACCAGTTATATTTTGAGAGTGGCATATTTCCCGTTCTAGGAAAATATTTTCCGTATAATACAGCTTACAAGTCCAATTCCGCATAATGGAAGAAGGATTCCTTTCAGACTTCCATACAGCTGCAGACCGCCGGCAAGACCGGTCAGTGGTGATGGAGAAGAAGGAATCAGATTCCAGAACATTCCGGCAGCAATTACAGTTATACCGATGAACAGGAAAGAGAAAAGCCCCCGTCCGGTATCGACACGCTTTGTGCCCCTGTCTCCATAAGCACATGGTCCGGTCAGCGCCCACAGGAAGAAAATAATCTCCATAATCAGCAGAAATGCTGCGACGCCAAGGAAGGCACCGAGCGTATAATTCTTGGCATTTACCGCTGTGGCAAGTGAACCATATACCGGATAACAGCTCCAGAAATTCTTGAAAATATTAAATGCAATTACGGCGATTATCAGAAGCGTTACGCCACGGGCTCCGGTCTGCAGGAGTTTGCCGGTTATTTTTGCGCCGGTCTGCACGGTCTTTTTCACCGGAGTGGTGATGATCGAAGCGGATGGAGTGGAACGCTTTTTCCCGGAAGCTTTTGAACTGCCGTTTCCAGAGTTTCCGGAAGTACGTTTCCGGGCTTTTTTAGACCGCTCCTTTCGTGAATTCTCTGAAGGATCTTCGGTGGAAGAGTGTTCCTTCTTTTTTACTTCCTCGCTTTTGTTGGTTTTATTTACATCTCTTTGAGATTTCTTTTTACGCCTTTTTACGGTATCCCGATCCGGTACGTCATCCAGATCAATGATATCAAAGTCAGTATCGTCTGACAGGTCTTCATAAATCTGTTTCATGTTACAATCAGCCTCCTCATTTTTGCTTCGCCCTATTTTATACCAGGAATTTGAAAGAAACAATATGAATCACAGAAACATCACAAAATCATAAGGAATTCTTTAGAAAAGAATGAGGTGAAACAAAAGAAATTTTGGTATACTTAAAGTATGCCGGGGAAAGGAACACGGCAGAAAAAAAGAGGGTAACCAGAATGGAAAAATTACAGAAAACGATAACTGAATTAAATGATAAATTAAAAAAGAAAAATAAAACACCGGAGGAGCAGGATGAAGAATTTGAACAGTTTTATGAATGCATCAAAGATATTGCAATCCATCCGGTAGTGCTGAGAATGAAGCTTTATCCGCATCATGGAGTGACAAACTGTTATCAGCACTGTCTTCATGTTTCTTACTATAATTATATCTGGTGTAAGGCACTTGGACTGGATGCAAGGTCAGCAGCGCGTGCGGGAATGCTGCATGATTTGTTTTTGTACGACTGGCATACCCATGCAAAGCGGACAGGGGATCATTTTCATGGGATGACGCATCCGAAAAGAGCGCTCATGAACGCAGAGAAATTTTTTGATCTGAATAGCATCGAACGGGATATTATCATCAACCATATGTGGCCGGTCACACTTTTTTCTGTGCCGCAGACAAAAGAAGGATGGATTACGACACTTGCTGACAAGTATTGCGGCAGTTTTGAGACTGCACAGCGGAAGGAGAGCGATCCGGTAAAGAAAAAACGGGGAATGGACAGGATTGTCGAACGATTTTCCTATTTAGTAGACACAAAGCGATAAAAAGTGTGCTTTCCATATGATACGATAGCCTAAACTACAAAATATGCAGAATGAGGTGAGAGTATTATGGAAAACAAATTTCCAAAAAATGTACGTCAGATAGGAAATGTGAGTGATACTCCGAAGATTTACGTGGAAGATTATGTAGATACATTTCTGAATCAGATTTGTGATAAAGCAGATAAGGAACAGGCAGGTGCATTTCTGGTCGGTAAAAAAGAAGTAACAGAAGGTCAGGAGTGTCTCTATATTTTTGGCGCGATCTGCATGGAATTTTCCGATGATGAAAATGAAATCATTTCACAGGAGAATTTTGAAAAAGCAGAGCAGGAGAAAAAGGAATATTTTGAAGAGGGTACGATGATTGGCTGGATGCTCTGCAGACCGGGCGCGCGAATGGTGATAGATACGAAGATATTCAATACCCATGAAAAATATTTTTCCGAAAGAAATACTATTTTTATATTAAAAGATAATGCAGAGGTGGAAGAACAGTATTATTGTTACAAATATAAAGAGCTGATGCAGATTGGCGGGCATTATGTTTATTATGAAAAAAATGCTGCAATGCAGAGTTATATGATTACGGCACGGAAAAAGATTGGCGTGACACCCAGCGAAGTTGTGGAAGATAAGGCTGCAAAAGATTTTCGCAACCTTGTAAAAGAAAGATTTGAGGCGCAGGAGCAGAAGAAAACTTCCAGGCTGACATACGTGGCGAGCGTGTTTCTGGTAATTGTGGTTCTGATCATGGGCGTGACAACCCTGAACAATTATGGGAAAATGAAAAGTGTCCAGTCATCCCTGGAATTTATACGTAATTCGATCATGAAGCAGGGCGAGGAAAAAACGCAGAAAACCAGTGGCACAGTAAAAGAAGCAAATGAGCAACAAAATGAGAATACCGTTCAGTCAGAGCAGACGAATGATCCGCAGACAGAGGAACAGCAGGATCCGATGCCACAGCAGGGAGAGGGCTCTGATTCTGCTTCGACAGAGGAAGAAAAGGTCGATGATTCTTCGATGAGCGCAATGCAGGAAATGAGTGAAGATATTTATATTGTAGAAAAGGGCGATACGCTAGCCAAAATCAGCAAGAAAGTATACGGGGATAGTGGACATGTAGATGCGATCTGCAGAATGAACGGGTTGTCGGACGGAAACCTGATTTTTATCGGACAGAAATTGATTCTGCCGTAGTTTTCTGTACATATGAATAAAAACTGTGGTATACTAACAACAAACTAACGACAGGAAAAGGACAGGTTATGGATGTGATAGTAAAGGTACGTGATCCGGACGAAAACCTGGAAGAGAAGATAAAGGCGTACAAAGTAAAAAAGAGAATAAAGACGGCGGTAACGATTTTGGCGTTTGTGTTTGCACTGATCAGCAGCTATCTGCTTGTGAAATTGCAGACATATACAAGCTTACGGACTCTGCAAAGCTATAAAAATAAAGAGACAGAATCAAGTGATCTGAAATATTTGCAATATGCAGACGGAATGCTCAAATATGGACGGGATGGAATTGCGTATATCAATAAAAAAGGTGTAGAGCAGTGGAACCAGTCTTATCAGATTAAGGATCCGGTTATCAATGTGTCGGGAAAAGCGATGGCGGTCGCAGAGCGCGGTGGAAATGATATTTATGTTATGGATGAAAAAGGCGCGAAGGGAGAAATCCATACGAATTATCCGATCGAGAAGATAGCTGTTGCGGAAAATGGAATTGTCAGTACGATTTTAAATAACGAAAATTCACCAATGGTTGTGTGCTATGATGCGACAGGAAATGTACTGGTAGAGCACAGAGCTTCACTTACCGGAACCGGATACCCGATTGGAATCGCACTTTCGCCGAACGGAACGAGACTTCAGATTTCATATTTGTGTGTAGCGGATGGTGTCGAGGCAACAAGAGTCGGATACCTGAATTTTGATAATACAGAAGAAGCAAACAAAGAATATCAGGTTGCTGATGATGTTTACAAAAACACAATTGTTCCGACTTCGTTTTTTATAGATGAGAAGAAGTCTGTACTGGTCGGAGATCAGTCGTTTATGATCTATAAGGAAACGGACAAGCCGAAGCTTTCTAAAACAGTAAAGCTGGATAAGCAGATTAAAAGCTTTTTCCATGACGATGAATATCTTGGGTTCATACTGAAAGAAGAAAGCGGAGAATATGAGCTTCGCCTGTATGATATGGAAGGAAATCAGAAATTATCTAAAACATTTACCGGGGAATATGGAAATGTAAAGATTGCAGATGGAAATGTTATCATGTATGATGGGACTTCCTGCCTGATTTATTCCAAGCTTGGTGTGAAGCAATTTGAAGGAACGACAGAATATGAGATAAAAGAAGTAATTCCGGTTTTCGGAATCAATAAGTACCTGGTGATGAATGCAGACGGACTTGCAGAGGTACGGCTTGTAAAATAGGAGTAGAGTATGGAAGTAAATATTTTATTGGTAATTGTCGGGGGCATTATAGCAATAGGAGCCATTGTAGGATTTGCCAAAGGTGCTGTCAGGATTGCTGTATCGCTTGGGGCGACGATCCTTACACTGGCGGTTGTGTATTTTGCAACGCCGTATGTCAGCAAGGCAATTTATTCGCTTACACCGATTGATGAGATGGTAGAACAGCAGTGTATAAAAACGATGACAAAAGCCTTCACGGGAGAAGCGGATACAAATTCGGGATTTACGGAAGAGCAGGTACGGGGAATCCTCTCGGCGGCAGGTGTATCTGAGCAGACATTGGAAGCAGCAGGAATTACCGTGGAAGATATTGTAAATGGTAATGTGTCAGATGAGATGCTGCAGCAGTATGGAATTTCACCAGATATCTTCGATGGACATGTGTCAACGGAAGAGGCAGAGCAGTCGATCATGGAGGCTGAGGTTCCAAAGCAAATGCAGATAGTGGCAATCGAGGGGGCAGATCTTCCGGATGTATTTAAGAATCTTCTTCTGGAAAATAATAACAGTGAAGTTTATCAGAAGCTTGGGGTAACGACATTTGCGGAATATGTAAGCAAATATTTTGCAAAGCTGGTTATCGAGATTGTCGCGTTTCTGGTAACATTCCTGTTTGCAACCATTGTGATAAGAGCGGTTGTGTTTGCGCTTGATTTTGTGACAGCACTTCCGGTTCTGGGAATTCTGAACAGGCTGGCAGGAGTTCTGGTAGGGTCGACGATTTCATTTATTATAGTAGGGATCCTGTTTATCGTAATTACACTTCTGTATACAACAACGATAGGAAAGCAGGCAATGGGAATGATCAGAGAAGATCAGATCCTTAGTTTTTTATATGATAATAATATAATTATGAAAATTGCAACAATGTTGAGATAAAAGGCTTGACAATAGAAACTGATAATGGTATTATAAAAATCTGTCACGGAAAAGTGATGGATTTTTATTTATAATAAGGAATGTAAGGTAGCCTTTGAAAATAAAAATAAAAACCTCAAAAAATGTGTTGACAAAACAAAATACACATGATATTATATAGAGGTTGTCGCTGATAAAAATAAAAAGCGACAAAAAATAATTTAAAAAAGTTGTTGACAAACATGAAACACTTTGATATAATATAAAAGCTGTCGCATGAAACGGCAACAACAAAAAGAACATTGATAACTGAACAATAGACAACAAACCCTGAAAATTCTTTAAAGAGATTTTTCAAGAACGGACATCGAAAGATGTCGAACCAGAACAGTAAACAGGAACAGAATTGCCAAGCGATTCTGACCCGGATACAAACATTTTTAACGAGAGTTTGATCCTGGCTCAGGATGAACGCTGGCGGCGTGCTTAAC
>ENA-ORNK01000176-ORNK01000176.1-human-gut-metagenome-genome-assembly--contig:-NODE-176-length-96862-cov-6.044057_pt1 | contig 96862 bp, 88 predicted proteins | sample MGYA00242115_ERZ509022 | MGnify/ENA primary metagenome ERZ509022 (study PRJEB26280, sample SAMEA2338690) | human gut metagenome | biome: human gut; feature: human-associated habitat; material: faeces...
AGGGCTTGTTAGGGACTTGCACCCATTAGAATAAGCTCATGCCGAGCATACCACACAAATCCGCAGACGGCAACACGGCTCCGCCTGCGGATTTTTATTTATTTTTCAAGCACTAAAACTCGCTTGTGAAATGGAATTTAATTTTCGGGAAGTCAGACTGCGCCATCTGCAACACATAATTGGAATCGGCAAGAAACACGTCGCGCCCATCACGGTCCAACGCCATAAACTGATGCTTGCGCTTTTTAAACGCTGCCAAGGCATCGGCATCGTCGCTCTCAATCCAGCATGCCTTGTAGAGATGTATCGGCTCCCACCGGCATTGCGCGCCGTATTCGTGGAGCAAACGATACTGTATAACCTCAAACTGCAGCTGTCCGACAGTGCCGATAAGTTTGCGGCCATTAAACTGGTTGACAAACAATTGCGCCACGCCCTCGTCCATCAGCTGCTCGATGCCCTTGTTCAGCTGCTTGGTCTTCATCGGGTCTGTGTTCTCGATATATTTGAACATCTCCGGAGAGAAGCTCGGCAAGCCTTTGAAATGCAAATCCTCGCCGGCGGTCAGCGTGTCGCCGATTTTAAAGTTGCCGGTGTCGGGGATACCCACAATGTCGCCTGGATAAGCTTCGTCGACCACGTCTTTCTTCTGCGCCATAAACGCGGTAGGCGCCGCGAAACGCATCGTCTTGCCTGTGCGCATCTGCTTGTAGTTGACATTTCGCTCGAACTTGCCCGAACAAATCTTCACGAAAGCGATACAGCTGCGGTGGTTGGGGTCCATGTTGGCGTGAATCTTGAACACGAAGCCAGTGAAATTGGACTCCTCCGGCCTCACCTCTCTCTCCACTGCCATAATAGGCTTTGGCGACGGCGCTATCTTAACAAAGCAGTCAAGCAGCTCCTTCACGCCGAACGTGTTGAGCGCCGAACCGAAGAACACCGGTGCGACAGCACCCTTCAGATACTCCGACTCGTCAAATTCCGGATACACTCCGTCGATAAGCTCAAGGTCGTCGCGCAAGCGCTTTGCATCTGTCTCTCCGACGCTTGCGTCGACAGCCGGGTCGTTGACGTCGGAAATCTCCACACGTTCGGTGACATGCTGCTTATTTGGCGTGAACAAGTCGAGCGAATGCTCATATATATTGTAGACACCTTTGAAATGCGCGCCGATGTTGATAGGCCAGCTGAGCGGACGCACACTGATTTTAAGCTCGCTCTCCAACTCGTCGAGGATGTCGAACGGATCGCGGCCCTCGCGGTCGAGCTTGTTGACAAAGATAATAACGGGAGTGTTGCGCATACGGCACACCTCCATAAGCTTCCGCGTCTGTTGCTCCACGCCTTTCGCCACGTCGACCACAATGATTACACTGTCGACAGCCGTAAGTGTGCGATACGTATCCTCCGCGAAATCCTGGTGTCCGGGAGTGTCGAGAATGTTGATTTTGTAATCGCCATAATTGAAGCCCATCACGGATGTCGCCACCGAGATGCCGCGTTGTTTCTCTATCTCCATCCAGTCGGACGTGGCCGTCTTTTTGATTTTATTGGACTTCACAGCCCCTGCCACATGGATAGCGCCTCCAAAGAGGAGAAGTTTTTCGGTCAATGTTGTTTTACCGGCATCAGGGTGACTGATGATTGCGAATGTGCGACGTCTTTTTATTTCTTCTTCTAATGTTGCCACAAGAATTGCGTTGTTTTTTTATTTGTTTACTGATAATCCTCCTTGTCAAAAAGGGGCTTGATTTTGTCTTTATGAAAATATGTTGCCAAAAGCGAGACGAATTTCGAGATTTGAGCCATCGCCACCTGTGTGGATTCCGAGAGCTGCCGCCCCTGCAGATGCATCATCATCATGCCGTAGAGCGCGTTGAAGCACGTTTCGATCTCACCGGATTTCTCATCACCGGATTTCGAGCGAAGCTCAACAATTATCGGCAGCGTCTTGTAGAATTCCGACGCATACTCCGGATATTTCACACTCTTAAGCAGCATCTGGTGCAAATCGGTCAGCTGTATCACGACGTTCTTGTTGATTTGGATATGCCCTTTCTCTTTCACCCCCTCGATGCGCATCATGTCCATCAGGTCGCCATACCACTGCAGCATCGCCGCCTTTGTGTCCTCGTCTGTGGGATAGTTGTCAACAATGCGCTGACGCACGGTTTCAATGTCGAAACGGCATGCGCGGAATATGTCTTCAAGCTGCCACATATACAGCAGATATTCCGCTATATTCTCTTCTCTAAGTTGCTTTGCCGTGAACATTAGCCTAACCGAATTTGCTGATTTTACGAAGGATTGGCTCGTTGAGCACCTTGATTCGACGTCCGTCGACCACGACTACATGCTCATTGACAAACGACGACAGCGTGCGGATGGCGTTGGAAGTTGTCATGTTCGACAGATTGGCCAAGTCCTCGCGCGACATGTATATGTTAAGCGTCTCTCCGTCTTCCTCAAAGCCATAATTGTCGATAAGCACGACAAGCGCCTCTGCCAAACGTCCTCTGATATGTTTCTGCGTAAGATTGACTATCTTTGTGTCGGAACGTCCGAGATTGTGCGACAGCTCATGGATGAAGAACCACGCCAGCTGACGGTTGCCGTCAATCAGCTCCTCGACAATCTTCATTGGAATCGTGCCCACAACAGAAGGCTCCATTGCAATCGCTCCCGAAACATACGGCTCGTTGGCGAAATATGCCCGATGCCCGAAATATTGAATCGGACGGATCAAGCGGATAATCTGCTGACGACCGCCTATCCCTTCCTTGTATTTTTTCACCTTTCCCTTCAACAGGCACCACAAATATTCCGGAGTTTCCTTTTCCGCGTAAATGATTTGGTTACGCTTGTAGTTGTGAATGGTAAAATTATCAATCACAACCCTCTTCTCCTCAGACGTAAGGACGTTCCAAATCCCCGCCATGTCTTCCTTGACTACTTTTTCTAACGCGTCTCTTGATACCATCATCCGCTTATTTGCTACATAATTATGTTTTAGAGCACAAATATACAGCATTATATGTTCATTTCCAAAAATTATCCACAAAATTTAAACGAGTCGGTAACAATTGCCCGGCATTACGGAAACGGCGCCCTTGAATTCCAGTTCAAACAAGACGCTCAGCAACTTATGCACAGGCATTTTCAGCAATGCGCTCAGCTCATTTATCTGCACCAAATCCCTTCCTTGCAGACAGTCGACAACCGCCTGCTCCTCTTTCGTATATTCTATAAACAACGACTTCTCCACCGGCTTCGCACTGCGTTCCCAACGCATCATGTCAACGACATCCGACGCCGACGTCACAAGCGCAGCCACATTTTTGCGTATCAATGTGTTGCATCCTTCGGAATACACATCGCCCACCCTTCCCGGAAAAGCGAACACATCCCTGCCGTAGTTCTGCGCCACTTTGGCAGTCACCAACGCGCCGCCCTTAAACGCCGACTCCACCACCACAGTGCAGTCGCTGAGCGCGGCTATTATGCGGTTTCTCGCCAGGAAATTCGACCGATGCACGCGCGTACGGCAGCCGTATTCCGTTGTCACAGATCCGCGGCGGCGCACAATGTCGGCAGCCACAGAGCGATGCTGCGCCGGATATATCATATCCAGCCCGTGCGCCATCACAGCCACCGTAGGCATCCCGCACTCCAACGCCGCCAAATGCGCCGCGACATCGACGCCATACGCCAGCCCGCTGACAACAACCACATCCTTCCCCACCAGCTCGCCAAGCCCAGCCACCAAATCGCGCGTGAGCTTCTGCCCGTAAACGGTGGCATGGCGCGTTCCGACTATCCCAACCGCGCACCTTGCGTTGAGGTCCGTGTCGCCTTTTGCATATATCAGCAACGGAGCGTCGGGCACATTCTGAAATCTTGCCGGATAGTCCTGATTGCGGAAATAAAGGCATCTGATTCCGTTTCTCGCCACAAAGTCGAGCTCTTTCTCAGCCTCGCAAAGCAGCCCTTCACGATAAGACGCAGCAAAAATATGGCTGCCGGCGCTTGCCAACTCAGCCAATTCCCGCTCCGACATTCTGAAAAACTCAGCCTCGCTACCCACCGCCGCCAATATGGCTCCGGCGGTCTCCGGCGTGATTCCTTTGATTTTTGAGAACGCAACCTGTTCTATCCCCGGCAACGACATGTCAACGCAAATGTTTTTTAAACACCTCGGCAAGCATATCCCCTCTGTCGAGCTTGCCGTCAGAAAGACAGACGCAGCTCACCACAGCCGACACCACCGCCTCTCCCGTGTCTGTCTTGAACAAATCCTGATGAAACACAAACCTGGCGCCTTTCCGCTCCACCCACAACTTGCTGACAAAGCGGTCGCCGCTGCGGAGCGGCGTCTTGTAATCGATTTCCACCCGGTTAAGCACCGGAATCACTCCCTTCTCCTGCATCTGCGCAAACGAAATGCCGTTTGCCACGCAAAAGCCATGGCGGGTATGCTCCAAATAGTGCAAGTAATTGGCATTGTTGACGATGCCCTCTGCGTCAAGTTCGTAATCGCGCACTTCCATCTCGCGCTCATATACATATTTTGTGTCTGTCATCTGCTAATTTTTGCACAAAGATAATGGTTTCTCCAACAATTATAACTACCTTTGCAGACATATTTGAACGATGAACATTCGCAGTGTAATTAACGCGATTGAGGATTTTGCCCCTCGCGCTTTGCAGGAGAGCTACGACAACGCCGGACTGCAGGCAGGCGATGCGACAAATATCTGTACGGGAGTACTTCTTACGCTTGACGTGAACGAAAACACAGTCACAGAGGCAAAGGAGTACGGCTTGAACTGTATCATTTCGCACCATCCCATTCTCTTCAAAGGAATAAAATCCATCTCTCCCGACACTTCTACGGGACGCATCCTGATTGATGCGATAAGCAACGGTATAACAATCTACTCAGCGCACACCAATCTCGACAATGCCAGATTCGGTGTTTCAAACCGTATGGCCCAAATGCTCGGGCTTTCCGGGATACGCACTTTGCAGCCACAGTCGGCGACATTGGTAAAGCTGGCGGTCTTCGTGCCGGAGGCACACGCCGACAAGGTGCGCGACGCAATGGCTGATGCCGGAGCCGGAGCAATCGGCGACTACGACCGCTGCAGCTATTCGCTGGAAGGGACAGGCCGATTCCGCGCCGCAACGGGTGCCAATCCTTTTGTCGGAGAGATTGGCGAGATTCACCAAGAGGCTGAAACGAAGATTGAAGTCATCGCACCGCGACGACTTTCAGGCAGAATCATCAGAGCGATGCTCGACGCCCACCCCTATGAGGAGCCGGCATACGACATCATTCCACTCGACAACGCCGACAACTATTCAGGAAGCGGCGCTGTGGGCAACATCAAGCCGACAACGATGGGCAGGTTTATCGACCTGCTGAAAGCAACGTTCAACTGCAAGGCAATACGCTACTGCGGCGACGAGCGGAAGACAATAACCAGAGTGGCACTATGCGGAGGCAGCGGGGCTTTTCTGACATCAGACGCCATCGTTTCCGGAGCCGACATCTATGTCACCGGCGATGTGAAATACCACGATTTCACTTCGTTTGCCGACAAAATCGCGATTGCCGACATCGGGCACTACGAAAGTGAGCAGTGCTCAAAAAGCATATTCCGGGAAATTCTGGAAAAGAAGTTCCCCGGCTTGACAATCAAAGACGCAGAAACAGATATCAATACAATAAAATACATATAATATGGCAACTGAAAAGAAAACAGCAGCAACAGAAGGATTGTCGGTAGAAGAACGCTTGAAAACGCTCTACCAACTCCAAACACTCTTATCTCAAATCGACCGCATCAAGAACCTCCGCGGCGAACTTCCTTTGGAGGTCAAGGACATGGACGACGAGGTTGAACGCTTGAAAACCCGTATCCAGAAATTCAAAAACGAGGCGGAAGAATTGCGCAAGGGTGTGGCTGCAAAGAAGGTGGAAATCCAAAACGCACAAGACGCCATCGCAAAATACACAGAGCAGCAGAACAACGTGCGCAACAACAAGGAGTTTGACTTCCTTGCAAAGGAAATCGGATTCAAGCAGCTTGAAATCGAGCTGGCTGAGAAACGCATCCGCGAATACACCGAGATGGCGAACCGCAAAGCCGACGACATCAAGAGCACACAGGAGACAATGGAGGACAACGTGCACATCCTCGCCGAGAAGAAATCAGAATTGAGCGAAATCATCTCCGAGACAAAGCAGGACGAGGAGAAACTCCGCGAGCAGGCGAAAGCCCTCGAGGAGAAAATCGAACCACGTCTGCTCAAGGCTTTCAAGCGCATCCGCGAGAATGCCCGCAACGGTCTTGGAATTGTCTACGTGCAGCGCAATGCCTGCGGCGGCTGCTTCAACCGCATCCCGGCACAGCGCCAGGTAGAGGTGAAGCTTCACAAGAAGGTGGTTGTCTGCGAATATTGCGGCAGAATCCTTATCGACCCGCAGCTTGCCGGCGTAAACGAGGAAGCATAAATCAGCAACCGCATAAATACAACAAGTCCCGGAGGAATATGACATGGATTCCTTCGGGACTTGCTTTTTTATGACACCAAAGTGTCAAGCTTTCACACAGCCGCCATCCTACTTATTGCCGTTCTGTTCCAGATAGATGGCAGCCTGTTTCACTTTTTTGAACAGGTCGGTTGCAAACACAAAATCATTCAGCGTCTCGCTGTCTGCATGGAAGATTGAATGCTTGTCGCCCACCCAATCGACATTGCCCTTGTTTATAAACACGATATGCTCTCCTATGCCGAGCACCGAGTTCATGTCGTGGGTGTTGATTATGGTCGTTATGTCGTACTCGTGGGTAATGTCCCACAACAACTCATCTATCAGAATCGATGTCTGTGGGTCAAGGCCGGAGTTTGGCTCGTCGCAGAACAGATATTTCGGATTCAACGCTATCGCCCGCGCAATCGCCACACGCTTCTGCATACCGCCGCTGATTTCCGACGGATACTTCGACTCGGCGCCATTAAGATTGACACGGTTGAGGCAGAACCTGGCGCGGTCGAGCATTTGCGCACGTGTCATGTCGGAAAACATTTTCAACGGAAACATCACGTTCCCGAGCACCGTCTCGTTGTCAAACAACGCCGAGCCCTGAAACAGCATTCCTATTTCAGTACGCAAAGCCTTGCGCTGCGCCAACGACATCTTCACAATGTCGCGGCCGTCATATAGAATTTGTCCCGAATCAGGCGTCAACAGTCCGATGATGCTCTTCATCAGCACGGTCTTTCCCGAGCCGCTTTGTCCGATAATCAGATTAGTCTTTCCATTATGAAACGTCGCGTCGATGCCTTTAAGCACCATCTTGTCGGGAAACGACTTTTTTACGTTTTTTACTTCAATCATTACTGCAACAATAATTTGGTCAACAACACGTCGAGCAACAGAATCAAAATGCTGCTTGCCACAACTGAATTCGTACTTGCCTTGCCCACATCGAGCGCGCCTCCCTTGACGTTATAGCCATAGAACGATGCCACGCTGGTTATCACCACCGAGAAGAACAATGACTTTATTATCGCATACCACACATACCATTCAACAAACATTGTCTGGATGCCGTAGATATACTGCGGAACGGAAATCATATCCGTGAACTGCGCTATCATGAATCCGCCGACCAAGCCCGACGCCATACTGAACACGGCAAGCACCGGAATAAACGTCAGCAACGCAAGTATTTTGGGCAACACGATGAAGTTGCACGAGTTGACACCCATAATCTCAAGCGCGTCAATCTGCTCGGTCACACGCATTGTTCCTATCTCCGAGGCAATGTTGGACCCCACTTTGCCGGCGAGGATCAAGCACAAAATCGACGACGAGAATTCCAGTAGAAGCACGTCGCGGGTTGCAAGACCCACGGTGTAGGACGGCAGAAGTGGATTGGAAAAATTAATCTGCATCTGAATTGCGATAACCGCACCGATAAACAGGGATATGACAATCACCAACGGAATGGAGTCCACTCCAAGTTTTGAGATTTCGACGACATAGCGTTTCAGAGACTCCTTCAGGCGGTCGGGACGCGTAAACACCCTACGCATAAACAACGCATATTCTCCAAACGTATGTAGACAAGATGTTATAAACAACATATATTATTTTCTTTATTTCTCGCAAAATTACTCATTTTTCCGCCACTCGACAACCAGAAGCAAACCATTTTCTCAATTTTGCGGTGTTTTTGACTACTCCAGACACAAAAAGTCAGCGCCGCATCCATCGACACGGCGCTGACTGCTTTTCCAGGAGTTGCTGTTATTTCTTGTTCTGCTCAATCCACTTGCGTGCATTGACAAACGCCTCTATCCAAGGTGTAACCTCGTCGGTAAGACGGCGGTTTTCAGGATAGAATCCGCACTGCCATGGGAAGATGGCACGCTCAAGGTGAGGCATCATCGCCAAATGGCGGCCGTCGGCCGACGCTATACCCGCAACAGCCTTAGGCGATCCGTTAGGGTTGGCTGGATATGACGCATACGCATATTCCGCAACCACGTTGTAGTTTTCAACGCCTTCAGGCAAATTGAACTTACCTTCGCCGTGAGCCACCCAGATGCCAAGTTTGGAGCCTGAAAGCGACTTGAACATCACCGAGTTGTTTTCCGGAATGCGGAGGCCAAGGAACTGCGACTCGAATTTATGCGAGTCGTTGTGCTCCATCGTAGCCTTATGCTTGAATTCCGGATTGATGAGGTTCAGCTCTATCATCAGCTGGCAACCGTTGCAGATGCCAAGGCTCAGAGTGTCCTTACGGGCGAAGAAGCGCTGCAGGGCAGCCTTTGCGTTCTCGTTCCAGACAAAGCCGCCAGCCCATCCTTTCGCCGAGCCCAGCACGTCGGAATTGGAGAATCCTCCACAGAACACAATCATATTGACGTCGTCAAGAGTTTCGCGACCCGACATAAGGTCGGTCATGTGAACGTCTTTCACATCAAAGCCGGCGAGATAAAGCGAATATGCCATCTCGCGGTCGCCGTTCACGCCCTTCTCGCGGATAATGGCAGCCTTGATGCCTGTCGGAGTGCGGCGGTTGCCGGTAAGTCCGTAAGAGGCAAGTGTGCCTTTGAAATCCTTCGGCAATTTATAGCGTATAGGCTGCTTCTTATAGTTCTCAAAACGCTTTTTCGCACATGCCGCGCCGCTCTGACGGCGGTCGAGCAGATACGATGACTTGAACCACAAGTCGCGCAGATAATCAATGTCGAGCAGATACTCGCAACCGAGATTTGACACGAGAACCACACGCTCATCCTGAACCGTGCCGATTGCCACGGCATGCAGACCGTCGACAGCCGCTTCCACAGCCTTCAAGTTCTTGTTCTCAACTTGCATCACGACAGCGCTGTTTTCAGCAAACAACAGCTTCACGACATCCTTGTCGTCAAATCCGTCGAGGTTGATGTTCAAACCGCCCTTCGTGTTGGCGAATGTCATCTCAAGCAACGTGGTGACAAGACCGCCCGCCGAGACATCGTGCATTGCAAGCACCTTGCCTTCGTCGACAAGCGACTGAACAGCGGCAAATGCCTTTGCGAAATATTCAGCGGAGTCGATGCGCGGCACGTCGCTGCCCACACTGCCGAGCATCTGCGCGAACGCAGAGCCACCGAGCGCAAGCGGAGAATTGCTGAAATCAACGTAGACAAGAGTGGTGTTCTTCTTGTTTTGAACCACTGGCGACACAACCTTGCGCACGTCAGACACCTCAGCGGCAGCCGAGATAATCACCGTGCCTGGAGCCATCACCTTTTTCTTGCCGTATTTCTGCGTCATCGAGAGGCTGTCCTTGCCAGTAGGGATGTTGATGCCAAGACGGCAGGCAAAGTCGCTGCATGCCTCCACTGCCTTGTAGAGAGCGGCATCCTCGCCGGCATTGCGGCAAGGCCACATCCAGTTGGCGCTGAGCGAAACGCCCTTCAATCCGTCGCTGAGAGGCGCGCCCACAATGTTTGTCAAAGCTTCCGCTATCGACGCCACAGAGCCTTGTGCCGAATCAGCCAAAGCCAATTGCGGAGCGTGGCCGATTGATGTTGCGATGCCTTTCGTTCCTGTATAGTCAAGTGCCACAACGCCGCAGTCGCTGAGAGGCAACTGTATCTCGCCCTGACATTGCTGGCGTGCCACCTTGCCTGTCACCGAACGGTCAACCTTGTTTGTCAACCAGTCCTTGCAGGCAACCGCCTCGAGCTGAAGCACATTTTCTATATATGTGTTGACGTCTGATTTCTTGTATTTAACCGACTTCAGACGGCGTTCTACCGTAGAGTCGGTCATATAAGTCTTTGGCGAGCTGCCGAACATGTCGCTCATAGCCAAGTCGATCGGACACACACCGTCGGTCTGCTCAAAGACAAAACGATGGTCGCCGGTGGTTTCTCCGACCACATAGAACGGAGCGCGTTCGCGCTCGGCAATTGTGCGCACCCACTCAATGTCTTTTTGCTCAATCACCATGCCCATACGCTCCTGCGACTCATTGCCGATGATTTCTTTCGACGACAGTGTAGGGTCGCCCACCGGGAGAGCTCCGATTTCAATTTTTCCGCCTGTCGACTCAACGAGTTCCGACAAAGCGTTCAAGTGTCCGCCGGCACCGTGGTCGTGGATTGACACAATCGGATTGTTGTCAGACTCGGCAAGCGCACGGATTACGTTTGACACACGCTTCTGCATCTCCGGATTGGCGCGCTGCACGGCGTTGAGCTCGATAGAGTTGTCGTATTGTCCGGTGTTGACCGACGACACAGCGCCGCCGCCCATACCGATACGATAGTTGTCGCCGCCCATCAGCACCACGCTTTCGTGAGGCTTGGGCTCGCCCTTCAGGGCATCGCGCTTTGCTGCGAATCCCACGCCACCGGCAAGCATAATCACTTTGTCGTAGGCAAATTCCTCTCCGTTTTCCTTATGCTCGAACGTGAGCACAGAGCCGCAAATCAGCGGCTGTCCGAATTTGTTTCCGAAGTCGGACGCACCGTTTGATGCCTTGATAAGGATTTCCTCAGGCGTTTGGTAAAGCCATTTGCGCGGCGCCATCGCCGAAGCCTCCCACACACGGTTTTCCTCCGTGCGCGGATACGAGGTCATATAGACCGCCGTTCCGGCTATCGGCAGACTCGCCTTTCCTCCTCCGAGGCGGTCACGGATTTCACCTCCCGTTCCTGTAGCCGCGCCGTTGAACGGCTCTACGGTCGTCGGGAAGTTGTGGGTTTCCGCCTTCAACGAGATTACTGTTTCAACGTCCTTGATTTGGAAGAAGTCGGGGCCTTGCGGATTTTTCGGAGCAAACTGCTCTATCACCGGACCTTCTACAAAAGCCACGTTGTCTTTATATGCTGACACAAGCTTATTCGGATTTTCCTGCGATGTCTTTTTAATGAGCTTAAAAAGAGAAGACGGTTTCTCCTCGCCGTCGATTACAAACACGCCGTTGAAGATTTTATGACGGCAGTGCTCAGAATTGACCTGAGAGAAACCGAACACCTCGCTGTCGGTCAGCGGACGGTTGAGCTTTGCGCTCAACGACTTCAGGTAATCCACCTCTTCCGGATTGAGCGCCAAGCCTTCTTGCTCGTTGTATGCCTCGATGTCGGAGATGTAAACAATCTCATCCGGTTTTTTGAGAATTTCAAAGATGTCGGCGCCGAGATTCTCATAAAGGCGCTGAAGCATCTTGTCGTAGGTTGGATTTTTTGCTGTTGTCGGGAAAAACTCTTCAATGCGTTTAACTCCGGAAAGACCCATGTTCTGGGTTATTTCCACCGCGTTCGTACTCCAAGGGGTTATCATCTCCCGGCGCGGTCCCACAAACTTGCCTTCCACCGTAGAGGCGTCAAGCAGCTGGGCGTCGTTGAACAACCATTTTAATTTTTCAATTTCGCTGTTTTCCAGCTTGTGGTCGGTATCAACTGCGATAATCGAACCCGACACATTTTTGAAGAAACTAATCATATTTATTGAGTAGGGAATTGGTTTAATTCTTCTGCAAAATTAATTAAAATCGCTTACATATACGGACTAATCTCCCCGAATATGTCGAAAAATTATTCTTTTTCGCATAAAAGATAGTAACTTTGCAATGCTTTTAGCAAAAAACAAGAATCCAAATGGCAACGATATTAAATATTGAGACGTCTACCGACGTTTGCTCCGTCTGCCTGTCGCACGACGGTGAGATGAAATTTCACGACGCTGACTACAAAGGACGCAACCATGCCACCGTGCTTGGCGGCTTCGTAAAAAACGCCCTCGACTACGCAAAGATGTGCGAGATGAAACTTGACGCCGTCGCCGTGAGCATAGGCCCTGGTTCCTACACGGGTCTGCGCATCGGCTTGTCGGAAGCGAAAGGCCTGTGCTTCGGTCTCGACATTCCGCTGATTGGCGTAAACACCCTGAAACTGCTGAGCGTGGCTGTAATGTTCTCAAAAAACATCGGTCCCGACGACTATTTCGTGCCGATGATCGACGCGCGGCGCATGGAGGTGTTCACAGCGGTCTACGACCTTGCCCTCAACGAGGTTATGCCAAACCAGGCGATGATTCTCGACGAGAATTCGTTTGCCGACTTGCTGGAGTCGCACAAGCTGCACTTCATGGGCAACGGCGCCGACAAGGCTTCCGACTTGATAAAGAGCCAGAACGCGGAGTTCACTCTCGGCATACGTCCCAATGCAGCCGACATGATCGCCCTCTCGGAAAAGGCATTCCGCGAGAATGATTTTCTCGACCTTGCATACTCTACGCCAAACTACATCAAGAAGTTCCACACCACAACGCCAAAGAAAAACGTTCTTGGCTGTCAACCAACGAAATAATTATGTTAGAATACAACACACAGAAAGAAAAACTGGTGCTGCCAGAATATGGCCGCAACGTACAGCAGATGGTCGACTATTGCCTCACCATCGAGAACCGTGACGAGCGCAACCGGTGCGCGTCTGCCATCGTGGCGATAATGAGCAATCTGTTTGCTGCCCAGGCGGGCGTTGACGACTTCAACAAGATGCTGTGGAACCAACTCGCCATAATGTCAGACTTCCGTCTCGACATCGACTATCCGTGCGAGGTGATCAAGCCCGAGAATCTGCACTCCAAGCCGGAGAAGATTCCTTACAAACTGACGCCGATACGCTTCCGCCACTATGGCAAAATCGTCGAGAATCTGATTGACATCGCCCAGGACATGCCCGAGGGCGAGGAGCGCACACAGCTGGCTCTGCTCATTGCAAACCAGATGAAGAAGCTCATGGTGCAGTCAAACATCGACGGTGTCGACGATGAAAAGATATTCAAAGACCTCGCCCTCTATTCGCGCGGAAAGATTGTGCTGAACCCAGAGGAACACAAACTGCGCGACTTCAAGGATATGGTTCCCGAAAAACCAGCCTCAAACAATAAAAAATCGAAAAAGCGCAAATAAACGATGATCACCGCCGACCAACTTATCGAAATCGGACGCTACAACAAGGCGCACGGCATCAACGGCGAGATTTCCGCCACTTTCGACTGCGACACGATGGCCGTCGGCGAGCTGTCGGCTCTGGTGTCGCCGATGGACGGCATTTTCGTGCCGTTCTTTGTCAACGGCATACGCCCGAAGAACAACGACACTCTGCTGCTGAAAATCGACGGCATCAGCAACGAGACGCAGGCTAAACGCCTCGTCAACTGCCCCATCTACGCTCTCGCCGAAGAAATGCCGGAGCAGGATGAGGTGTACTGCGACTTTTTCATCGGCTTCACAATCACAGACACCGACGGAAACACTATCGGCACAATAACCGACGTGGACGACTCCACGGAAAACGCATTGTTTGTGGTGGAAAACGAGGGCAAAACTGTCTATATCCCCATTTCGGAGGATTTCATCACGGAAATCGACGAGCAAGGAAAAACAATCGAGATGGATTTGCCCGAGGGCATCCTCGATTTATGACCCCGCGCAGCGAAATGCCTTCTAAATTTTGCTAATTAATCAAATATACTGTTTATCTTTTTTGATTTAACAGAGAGATTCTGTATCTTAGCGAGAAATATATAAAAAAACAGAATCTCAATGTCCGATAAAAATGACTTTCAAGAGTTCTCAGAAGACGCCGCTGTAAAGTTTATCAGAGAGCGGCTGTCGGAAGACGTGGCTTCACGGCTGTCAGACGACGACATCCTCGACATTGTCGATGCCGCCTACGACTACTATGACGACAACGGCCTGCTCGACTTGTCAGACTTCGACTCAGACGTAGACGAACGCAAAATGGCCAGCGCCATAATCGAAAGCACAGGCTGCGGCCTGACAGAAAGCGAAGTGTTGGAAATCATTGGATTGGAAAACCTTTACGAAGATTCGCTTAACGATTTCTAAGACATTTATGCGTGCAAAAAACATATTATATTCTCTTGCGGCTGGCTTTGTCGCAATCTCGATTTCAATAGCGCCAGCTTATGCCAAGGACAATTTCTTCAAACGCTCGGCGAATGCGGTGAAGGAATTCTTCAGCGACGACAAAAAGAAGGACGACAGCACTCCCGACAAGGAAAAGAAAGAAGAAAAAGCCAATCCCGAAAAGAGCGGCACAACAACAACAACAACAACAACACAGTCTGAAAGCGAAAAAATCGACGACAAATCGATCACAGAGCTCTACGACCTGTCGTTTGAGGAAAACAAGGCTCTTCCGAAACTGGGCAACCAACGCGCTAAAATACGCGAATACCAGCAGATACAGGCAAAAAAACTATTGTCGTCAGGGCAAAACATCGAGACGACACGCAACGGAGAGGTGATTATAGCCACTGTCGCCGCCAACGACCTGTTTCTGCCAAACGACACCACACTGCGCCCAACGGCGGCAAAAGTGCTGCGCCCATATATGGAATACCTTAAAGAGCCCGACATGTACAGGATGCTACTGCTGATGCACAGCGACAACACCGGCTCAGAGGCATACACCAACCACCTCACCACGGTGCGCGTGTCGGCCGTGTTCGACTGGATAAAGAACAATGCCGCATGCAGCGACTATGTGATTCCCTACGCAATGGGCGCCGACGACCCGCTGCCAAACACTCCCAACAATTCTGTCGACAACCGCGAGAAGAACCGCCGGTTGGAGATTTATCTTGTCCCGGGCAAGTCTATGATACGCAAATCTTCACGCGGGCAGCTGAGATAAATCATACCACCATCTACAATACAAAAAAATCCATCAGAATTTCTTCCGATGGATTTTTTTGTGATCCGGCTGCGATTCGAACGCAGGACCCACAGCTTAGAAGGCTGTTGCTCTATCCAGCTGAGCTACCGGACCATCTTTTTCAAAAGTGTTGCAAAGGTACGGCAATTCATTGAAAATAGCAATAATCTTCCGAAGTTTTTTATCAGAAAATCTATCTTTCCTTCTTTTCGGCTCTAAATTATCCGTTTTTTGCGGTTTGCCACGCCTCAGCCAATCCGCTGCAGAGTTTGAAACGGGAATGTGGCCACATAGACATCGGTGCCTGCGGGCAGGTTCATTCCGGCAATGGCACGGCTGATTTCAGCCAACGGCACACCCTGCCCTTCCATCTCTCTTATTCTCTCCGAGATGAGCGCGGTGTCGATGCCAGCCGCCGCCACAACAGCTATGCCCTGCACATAGAGAGTGTAGGCGGTCTCCTCCTCGACAGCACGGTGGCTGACACTGCCGTCGGAGCTTATGTCAAAAAGGTGCAGCCGACAGACCGCACCTTCATAGACCGTATATGGCGCAAGGAAACGCATCTTGTCAGTTGCGCAGCCCGCGCTGATATGGATGGGCGTTGTAGATGTCCTGACGCAGGCGCGAGCGCGAAAGCGAGATTTTGTCGACAAAGACAGCGTTCTCCATCACCATTTTGTAGTTCATATATCCGTATACACGCTTTGTGGTGCGCGTGGAGTCGGTCTGCAGCACAATCGACGCCGTTTCTTCCGGCATCAGACTCTGCGACTGAAATTCAGAAGAGCCGTCGGCATAGTCCACTCCTACAAACAACGTTGCGGCGTTTTTCGCGTTGACCATCTGCATCCGCCATTCGTAGCGGTCGCCTGTGCGCATCTCGCTGTCGGCGGGATAAGAGAAAGCCAGCTGCACCAGACCGCCACACTGACGCCTGTCGAAGAGCAAAGAGTGCGACTGCTGCCACACGTCAACGCTGTCGCCAGCCGCCACAAGCCTCTCTCCAACCTTCTTTGCCTCGTTGCGTGCGTCCCGCTGTCGGTCTTCAAGGATAGATACCACATCGTTGTAGACGTCGCCATAGACGTCAAGATTGTGTCCGTACCACATCAGCGACTTGTCGAAGTCGGCTTGCGTGTAGCCGTTTTTAATCAGTATTGACTGCTTCAAAGCCTTGCGCGACTCATCGCTTCCATAGTCAGACCTGTTCAGCTCCACCACGGCGTCGCCTTCAGCCATGTCGGCAAGCAGAACTGCCATATCTTTCTCCGGAATCACCCCTTTGGGAGTCTTGGAGCAAGACGACAGCAGCGCCGCTGCAGCCACACACAATATGCACAGACAGGTTCTCATCTTATTGTTTTGCATCCTGGTCTCCGTCATGTTGTCCGGCTTCGCTTTTCTCGATTCCGGAGAACGACAAATACTTTGAATTGAAGAGTATCAGCCACACGATACCCACAGATATCGCCGCGTCGGCAAGATTGAACACCGGACGGAAGAACTCGAAATCGGTGCCACCCACCCACGGCATCCAGTCGGGCCATGTGCCCTGCACAAGGGGGAAGTGGAACATGTCGACCACCAAGCCGTGAAGAAACGTTCCGTAGCCGCCGCCTTCGGGGAAAAGCGTTGCAACGGAATACCACGTCGACTCACTGAAAATCAATCCATAAAACATTCCGTCGATAACGTTTCCTATGGCTCCGGCGGTGACCATCGACAGGCAGACCACGAAACTTTTCGGGTATGCCTCGTTCTTGCGTATCTTGAACAGAAAATACACGAGAGCCACCGACGCAAGGATTCTGAATATCGACAGGAACAGCTTTCCGCCCAATTCTATTCCAAACGCCATGCCCGGGTTCTCGATGAAATACAGTTCAGCCCAGTTGGTGAAAGGCATCGACTCGCCGAGGCGGAACGACGTTTTCACCCAAATTTTAATAACTTGGTCGGCAATTATAATCGCAAGGACTATAATTGCCGCCAAGGTTCCATTAGAAATTTTCTTTTTCTGCATCAATGAAGTTTACTTCTTTTTTAAACTTTCCTGCTGTTTGCCCTCGATGCTCAGAGTGGCGTGAGGCACAGCCTTCAAGCGCTCCTTGGGAATCAGTTTTCCCGTCTCGCGGCAAATACCGTAGGTTTTGTTCTCTATCCTGACAAGAGCCGCTTTCAGATGCTGGATAAACTTCATCTGGCGCTGAGCCAGGCGTCCCGACTCCTCTTTGTTGAGAGTGTTTGCGCCTTCCTCCAGCACTTTGAATGTAGGCGACGTGTCGGCGGTGTCGTTACCGTCAGAGTTTGTCACCTCATTCTTAAGCTGCTCATAGTCTTTATATGCCTTGTCGAGTTTGGCAAGGATAATCTCCTTGAATTCCTGCAACTCGGCGTCTGAATATCTCGTTTTTTCTGCCATAGTTATAAAAGTTATATTATTTCCCTATTTGTGAATCTTTACAGATGCCGACAAATCAGGATACTCGTCCATGTCGAGCGTAGTGCGGTCGGCGTCGGCGATTTCGGCGATGGTGACGCTCTCTGCGAGCACCTGACGGCCGATATAGTCGGCATATTCGCGCACAGCCTCATCAGTGGCGGCATTCGGGGTGACCACAACATCGATTTTGTCAGTTATCTCAAATCCCTGACTCTTGCGGATGTTCTGGATGCGGTTCACGAGTTCGCGGGCGATGCCCTCGCGGCGCAGCTCGTCGCTGACAGTGATGTCGAGCGCCACAGTGAGCGAGCCCTCGTTGGCAACAAGCCAGCCCGGGATGTCCTCCGAGATCACTTCCACGTCGGAGAGCTCAACCACAGCCTCTTCACCGTTAACGGTAAACGCAAACTTGCCCTGCTTCTCGAATTCGATAATGTCGTGCTGCGACATTGCCGTAATCTGCGCGGCAAGGAGTTTCATTATCTTGCCAAACTTCGGACCGAGCTTCTTGAAGTCGGGTTTCACCTTCTTCACGAGCACGCCCTCGTCGTTGCCCACAAACTTGATTTCCTTCACGTTGACCTCGTTCTTGATAAGCGCGCTCATTGCCTCTACGCTGCTTTTCTGCGCCTCGCTCATCACCGGCACCATGATCATTGCCAGCGGCTGACGCACTTTCAGGTTGGCCTTGCGGCGCAAAGCGAGCACCATCGACGTGATGTCCTGAGCCATCTTCATCTCCTCCTCAAGCGCCTTGTTGATTACGCTTTCGTCGGCAACAGGGAAGTCGGCCAAGTGAACCGATGTCGACTCGCCGGTAGTAGCGGCGGTCAGGTCGGTGTACAGACGGTCGGCAAAGAACGGCGATACTGGAGCAATCAGCAGAGCCACCGTCTTCAGACATGTGAACAAAGTCTGATAAGCCGACAGTTTGTCGTCGTTCATCTCGCCGCCCCAGAAACGCTTGCGGTTGAGGCGCACATACCAGTTGCTCAAGTTGTCGCCCACGAAATCCGAGATGGCGCGTGCAGCCTTTGTAGGCTCATAGTCGTCGAGGTCGGCCGACACTTCCTTAACCAGCGTGTTGAGCAGAGATATGATCCAGCGGTCGATTTCCGGGCGTTTCTCCACAGGAATCTGTTCCGCGGAATTGTCAAATCCGTCGACGTTGGCATAAAGAGCGAAGAATGAATATGTGTTGTAGAGCGTGCCGAAGAATTTGCGGCTCACCTCCTCTACTCCAGCCGTATCGAATTTCAGGTTGTCCCATGGCGACGAGTTTGAAATCATGTACCAACGCAGCGGGTCGGTGCCATATTTTTCAATCGCGCCAAACGGATCTACGGCATTTCCAAGACGCTTGCTCATCTTGTTGCCGTTCTTGTCGAGGACAAGTCCGTTGGAGATTACCGATTTGTATGCTTTCGTGTCAAACACCATTCCGGCGATGGCGTGCAGGGTGAAGAACCAGCCACGAGTCTGGTCCACTCCCTCGGCGATGAAATCGGCTGGATACACCTCACGCTTGTCAAACGCCTCTTTGTTTTCAAACGGATAGTGAATCTGAGCGTAAGGCATCGAGCCCGAGTCAAACCACACGTCGATCAAGTCGAGCTCGCGACGCATTGGCTTTCCGCTGTCGGAAACCAGCTTGATGTCGTCGACATACGGACGGTGCAGGTCGATTTTATCGTAGTTCTCAGCCGTGTATACACCAGGGACGAAGCCTTTGTCCTTGTAAGGGTTGCTCTTCATCACGCCGGCAGCCACAGCCTTTTCAATTTCGTTATAGAGCTCCTCAACGCTACCGATACACTTCTCCTCGTCGCCGTCTTCGGTGCGCCAGATAGGCAGCGGAGTGCCCCAATAGCGGCTGCGCGAGAGGTTCCAGTCGTTAAGGTTTTCAAGCCATTTGCCGAAACGTCCGGAGCCTGTCGACTGCGGCTTCCAGTTTATAGTGTTGTTGAGTTCAATCAGACGGTCGCGCGACGCCGTTGTGCGGATAAACCAGCTGTCGAGCGGATAGTAGAGCACAGGTTTGTCGGTGCGCCAGCAGTGAGGATAGTTGTGCACGTGCTTCTCAATCTTGAACACCTTGTTCTCCTGCTTCATCTCCATACACAAGCGGATGTCGAGACTTTCAGCGGCAGCGGCTGCTTTATCGTCATATTTTCCGTCGACGTTGAACTGCGGGTCGTAGGCATTCTTCACCCAAGCCCCCTGATAGTTCTTATACACGTCGACATCGACACACTCCGCCACGAAACGCTCGTCGAGCTCGTCGAGCATATAGAATTTGCCCGTAAGGTCGACCATCGGACGCGTCTCGCCCTTCTTGTTGATCATGAACAGCGACGGGATGCCTGCCGCACGTGCCACAAAGGCATCGTCGGCACCGAATGTCGGTGCGATATGCACGATGCCCGTACCGTCGTCGGTGGTCACGTAGTCGCCAGCGATTACGCGGAAAGCCTTGTCGGCTGCATTCTTGAAATTGCCGTCGGCATCCATCTCCACAGGCTTCACCCATGGGAACAGCTGCTCATAGTGCATGCCCACCAAGTCGGGACCTTTATATTCAGCCACCACCTTGAACGGCACCAGCTTGTCGCCCGGCTTATAGTCTTCGAGCGCCAGCCCCTCGGCCTTCTGGTTGAAGTGGTGGTAAAGCAGCGGTTTTGCCACGATTGCCGTGATTTTCTCGCCGTTATATCCATTGTATGACTGCACAGCGAGATAGTCGATTTTCGGGCCCACGCAGAGAGCCGTGTTTGAAGGCAATGTCCACGGAGTAGTGGTCCATGCGAGGAAATACGGCGTACCCCATTCAGCCATTTCCGGACGCGGATTCTTGATGCGGAACTGAGCCACGCAAGTTGTGTCCTTCACGTCGCGGTAGCATCCCGGCTGGTTAAGCTCGTGCGAGCTCAATCCTGTTCCGGCAGCCGGCGAATAAGGCTGGATTGTGTAGCCTTTGTAGAGGTATCCTTTTTTATAGAGTTGCTGGAGCAGCCACCAGACCGATTCCATATAGCGGTTGTCGTAAGTGATATACGGATCTTTTGTGTCGACCCAGTATCCCATCTTGTGGGTAAGATCTTCCCATTCCTTGGTGTATTTCATCACCTCGCGTCGGCAAGCCATGTTGTAGTCGTCGACAGAGATTTTCTTGCCGATGTCCTCCTTGGTGATGCCGAGCGACTTCTCCACTCCGAGCTCCACGGGCAGGCCGTGAGTGTCCCATCCAGCCTTGCGCTTCACATGGAAACCCTTCATCGTCTTGTAGCGGCAGAACAAATCCTTTATGGTGCGTGCCATCACGTGGTGGATGCCCGGCATACCGTTTGCCGAAGGCGGACCCTCATAAAACACAAACGAAGGATGACCCTCGCGGATTTTCATACTTTCCGCAAAAACATGTTCTGCGTCCCATTTTTCCAGAACCTCCTTATTGACGTCGGAGAGGTTGAATCCATTATATTCCTTAAATTTATTCTTCATTAGAATAACTGTTTATCAATTTTTGTGCAAAGATAGTGCAAGGCGAGCGAAATGCAAAACAAACTTGTTTGATTTTGCTTTTCCTTGGCAACCTTCTGAACTTCGCAGACCTCAAAATCTCAGAAATAAATTAGCGACATTAGGCAGAATCTGACTACTTTTGCAAAAACTTTTTTTCAGCACATGTTATGAGACAACAACTTTGGGACAAAACCGCCATAATCTTCGCCGTCGGAATCTTTCTGACGTTTGTGGCTTTCGACGTGATCTGGTGTATGGACACCACCTTTGCATCGTTCTCTTTCTTTGAGACATACGCAACTAAAATCATCGCAACGCTGGCGCTGGCAGGCGTCTATGCCCTGACGCGCTGCCGATGGGCGCAGATTGTGGTCATGGCTCTGCTCGACGTGCTGCTGGTTGCCAACTTGATGTATTTCCGCACCTACTACTCCGCCATCCCGGCAAGCTCATATCTCGAGGCGGGCAATCTTGCCGACTTCAAGGCAAGTGTGACCGACTCGCTGCGGTGGGCTGACATCGTCATGCCGCTCATCACCATAGCGACAGCCGTCATGGCATTTCGTTACAAAACCACCAAGCGTCAGCCGCTGACAGCCGTGCTGAAATGGTGGGCAGCGCCGCTTGCAGGCTTCGCCCTGCTGCTCACGGGCGTCAATCTGTGCAAAGGAGGCTTCCACAAGTCGTTGCGCTCCGTGCGCCAATCAGCTTATCTCTGCTCTGCCGACGCGCCTATCTTCTCGGTCTTCGGATGCATCTGGTATGACATCACCGACGCCGCCGAGCCAATCACGCCCGAGAAGCAGGCGGAGATTGAGCGATGGCTGGCATCGCAGCCGAAACACCAGCCTGCCGACAGCGTCACTGAAAAACGCAGCAACCTGCTGATTGTCTTCGCCGAGTCGCTTGAAAGCTGGGTACTTGAGAAGAAAGTCGACGGCAAGGAAATCACGCCTTGCCTGAACAGACTGCTGAAAGAGAAGTCGACGCTCTATGCGCCCAATGTGCTGACACAGGTGAAGGGCGGACGTTCAATCGACGCGCAGCTGATGATCTGCAGCGGACTGCTGCCGCTGATGAGCGGCACGTACAGCAGCCTCTACTACGACAACACATTCTACACGCTTCAGAAAGCGATGCGCGGGCTGAAGCACTCCCGGAGCTACCTGCTGACCATCGACAAGGTGTCGACATGGAATCAGGGCGCGGTGGCACGCAGCTTCGGAACCGACACCATAATCTCCTACCACGACTTCAAGATGACCGAGGCATTCGGCACCCACAAGCGCATCGGCGATGCCTCGTTTTTCCAGCAATGCCGGGAGAAGATTGAGCGCGGCGAGGTGTGGAAGCCGGGCGAGTCGGTCTACATGCAGTTTGTCACATACTCCGGCCATGCGCCGTTCAAGCTGCCCGACCATCTGCGCACCATCACGTTTCCAGCGTCTATCCCTGAGAAGGCCGCCGACTATATGACCACCGCCCACTACACCGACAAGGCCATCGGCGACTTCGTGGCTTATCTGAAGACGCTGCCGCAATACAAAGAAACCATCGTGGTGATTGTCGGCGACCATGAGGGACTGGCGTCCTACCGTCAGGAACTCGTCGGCAACCCAGCCTGCCGCGGACTGGTGTCAGACAAGCAGCTCACGCCGTTTATCGTGCTCAACTCGCCCGTTGGGATGCGCTACGACAAGTTTATGGGACAGATTGACATCTACCCCACACTACTCAATCTCATGCAGCTCGACGCCTACCGCTGGCACGGTCTGGGACAAAGCATCCTCGACCCGCGCAAGCAGGGCGTTGCCGTAGGCTCGGTGATGAATGTGGAAGGCACGGGAAGCGACAAGGAGGTGGAGCGGCTGAAGGAGGCTCACACCGTGTCGGACTACATGCTTCGCTACGATTGGCTGAAACGCCTTGACTAAAGCCGTCCCTCGTCGCTGTAGCTGTAGAATCCCCTTGACGAGAAGATGATATGGTCCACCACGCAGACGTCGATCAGCTTGGCGGCATTCTTGAGTTTGTCGGTCAGGGCGTCGTCGTGCGCGCTTGGGCGCAACGAGCCTGACGGATGGTTGTGTACAAGAATTATTGCAGAGGCAAGATTGTCGATGGCGTGGCGCAACACAATCTTCACGTCGACCACCGTCGCCGCCACACCTCCCTGGCTTATTCTGGCACGCGTGATGACGCGTTTGGCAGTGTTCAGATAGATTACCCAGAACTCCTCATGGTCGAGTCCCGTCAGCTTGTCGAGCATCAAGTCGTATGCCTTCGACGGCATATTGATCACCGGTTTCTCCACCGGACCCTCCTGCGCATATCGCTTGCCCAGCTCAATGGCGGCAAGCAGCGTCACCGCCTTTGCGTCGCCCACGCCCTTGAACGAGCGCACGAGGTTGCGTATGGTGCGCCTCGACAACTCCTGAAGGCTGTTGCCCGAATCGGCAAGAATGCGTTGCGACAGGTTTATCACCGACTCGCCGGGAGTGCCGCTTCCGAGCAGCAGTGCGACAAGTTCGGTGGTGGTCAGTGCCTCCACACCAAGAGCCAACGCCTTCTCCCTCGGACGGTCCTCCGCCGATAGGTCGGCAATCCGGCTTGACCTGTAAGGTGTTTCCATCGCAGTGATGTCTGTGTGTGTTTATTTTCCTTTTCTGATGGCTATCTCTTCCTCGATGTTGCGTCCGCGGCGGAGAATGATTTTCGTGAAGAACGCTTTGAGGAAACCGCAACCGTAGCCGCCGAGCTGCACCACGCTCGCCACAATCGACAGGGCGGCGATTTTAAGGCTCTTGGTCATCGCAAGGGCGCAGCCGAACACGGCAAGCAGATATGCCACCAGCGGCAGCAGCCACATCCACGACACAACCGCCGCCAGCACAGCCATGGCCGCCACACCTGTCACAAACACGGCAGGAAGCCAATGCACGAGTTTCAGCGAGTCGGGATAGAGCAGATAAAGCGTGATGCGCGACATGCCGAACACATAGACCTGACGGCAGAACAACCGCATGTTTACGCGCCGCTTGTGATAGACGTAGGCCTCGCGAATCAGCGATATCGCGAATCCAGCCTGGCGTATGCGCGTGCTCATGTCGATGTCTTCGGAAAACATCTCGCGGAATCCGCCCACCTTCTCCCACACCCGGCGTGAGAAGCCCATGTTGAACGTGCGTGGCACGAATTTCTCCAGCTGCACCTTGCCGCCGCGGATTCCTCCGGTGGTAAGGAATGACGTCATCGAATAGTTGATTGCCTTCTGCGTGTCGCTGAACGACGAATGGGCGGCATCTGGACCGCCGAAGCAGTCTGTAGGCCTCTCCTCCAACGCCTTGCGCAGCGTTGCGATGTAGTGTTCCGGAATCACGCAGTCGGAATCAAAAAAGAGGAAATACTCGCCCGATGCACGCTCCATTCCGTAGTTGCGCGCAATGCTCCGTCCCTCGTTCTCCTTATAGAAGTACTTCACGTCGACCCTGTCTTCAAACTCCTTCACCGCAGCGTCGCACCGCAGCGTCGAGCCGTCTTCGACAAGCGCCACCTCAAAGTCCTTGTCGGTTTGTTTCGACAGGCTGTCGAGCAGGTCGCGCACCTCGTCAAGACGGTTGTAGACGGGTATTATTATAGAGAAATAAGCCATCGTCTTATTGTGTTATTTTGCAAGCAGTTCGTCGACCTTTGCAGCCAAGTCGTTGCCGCGCAAGTCGCGCGCCAGGATTGTTCCGTCGGGAGCGAACACGATGATATGCGGGATTCCGCTCACGCCATAGATTTCTGTAGCCTCCGACTGAGCGTTGTCGATGATTGTCCATGGCAAAGCCAGCTCCTTGACACACTTTTTGGTGTCGGCAGGCTCGTCCCACACGGCAAGGCCTACCACTTTCAGCCCCTTGCCGTTATATTTTTCGTAGATTCCCTTCAGCGTAGGCATTTCACGGCGGCACGGACCGCACCAGCTTGCAAAGAAGTCGAGCACCACATAGTCGCCCTTGCCGACGTAGTCAGACAGTTTCACCGTCTTGCCGTTGCTCATTTTCACGCTGAAGTCGGTAAACATCTGTCCGGGAGCGGTCTTCTCCATGCTTAGAGCCTTTTGCTTGTATGACGCCACCGCATTCGATTCCTTTATCCATTGCACGGCGCCGTCGAGCAGCTCGTCCATCTCAGCCACCGTCATTCCGTCGGCAATCTGCAGGAACATCATGTATCCCGCGGCGTTTGTCTTGTTTGCCTTATATGTTTCCACAAGGATGTCGCCGCTCTTCTGCGCCACATCGTTGTAAAGCGTCTCGGCGGCCTTCATTTTCTCGTCGTTGCTCATCTGCGACTGCATGATTTGCTTCTGGCGGGCTTTGTAGTCCACCGTAAGGCTGTCGAGCATATCGCCTACACCCTCCACGATGTTGTTCAGCCGTGTGCCTTTCACCTGACCGCGGTCATTTATTGTCGCAGTGCCCGGCTCAAGGATGAAGCTCAGCCGTCTTTTGCTTCCTTCGGCAATAGCAGCAGGGACAGCCTCCCCGGCACCAACCTCCGTTGCAAACACCAGCTTGCCGTTTTTCACCACCGCGCTGTCGATGCGTTCACGCGTGTCGAGATTTATTATATACATTTTTTTGCCGTTCAGCTCCGCGGGCACCGAGCCCGACAGATTCATCGTGGCGACCTGCGCCGTTGCGGCAGCCACACCGATGGCAAACATTGCCATTGCCGTATTTATCCGTTTCATCAGTCTTGTTTTTATTTGTAAAGGAAACGGCGTATTGACCGTTTCGGTGTTTTCTCGAATTCTTCCTCGTGGATTTCCACAGCGGCCACCTGCGAGTAGGCAGGAATCTCCTTGTTGAGCGCCGCGATGTTGTCGTCCATCTGCTTTTTGATGTCGTCGTCGGTCAATCCCTGCGACTGTGCCAAGTCGTAGTCGGGATGCACCAGAGCGATGATTTTTCCGTCACGTTCAATCACAATCGACTCGTTGACGTATGGCAGGTTGTTGAGTTTCTGCTCGATTTCCTCTGGATATATGTTCTGCCCCGACGGGCCGAGAATCATGTTTTTGTTGCGTCCGCGGATATATATGAATCCGTCGCTGTCCACGTTGCAGATGTCGCCGGTATGCAACCAGCCGTCGCGCAGCGCCATTTCAGTCTCCTCAGGGTTTTTATAGTATCCGAGCATCACGTTCGCGCCTCTCACGAGCAGCTCTCCAGCCACATTCTCAGGGTCGGGAGAGTCGACCATTATCTCCACGTTGTCGGTAGGACGTCCGCAGGAGCCTGGACGGTTTTCCTCGTGTCCGGCATACGAGATCAGCGGCGCGCATTCCGTCATTCCGTAGCCCACGGTGTAAGGGAAGTTGATGCGGCGCAGGAATTTCTCCACGTCGGCGTTGAGAGCCGCACCGCCCACGATGATTTCAAACAGCTCTCCGCCGAACGCCTCGTTGAGTTTGGCTTTGATTTTGCCGAGCAGACGGTCGTTGACAAAGGGCACAGTCATCAGCAGCTTCATCACCGGCTTGTCGAGCAGCGGGAACACTTTTGTCTTGATGATTTTCTCCAGCACCAACGGCACTGTGACAATCAGTCGCGGATGCGTCTTGGCGAAAGCGTCCATGATGATTTTAGGCGACGGCACACGCGTGAGAAAATGCAGATGGCATCCTTTCGACAGCGGGTGCAGCATCTCGATCGAGAGGCCGAACATGTGTGCCAGCGGGAGCATGCAGATTGTGTCATGTCCCGGGCCGAGCCACGACAGTTTGGTTAGGGCGAAGGCTATGTTTGACGAGATGGCGCGGTAAGGCACCATCACGCCTTTCGAGAAGCCAGTTGAGCCCGACGTGTAGTTGATTATTGCCAGACGGTCCATGTCGGGGGTCTTGTAGACCACGTCGTCGGCAGTGAAGCGTTCAGGATAGCGCTGACCGAAAATCTCGTTCAGGTGTGCGCGCGCATATATTATCTTTTCGTTGTTTGACTCAAAGAGGCTGTAGTCGGCGATGTTGAACGCCGCCTCCACCTTCGGAGCGTTGGCGATGTCGATCTGCCCCCACACGGTTGTGTCGCAAAACAGGATGCGCGCATCCGAATGGTTGAGGATGTGATGGATTGAGTCGGCCTTGAATTCGTGCAGGATAGGCACCGGCACCGCGCCGTAGGTCATTCCTGCGATAAACGCCACCGCCCATTGGGTGCAGTTTTTTCCGCAGAGGGCAATCTTGTCGCCCTCCGCTATGCCCGCATGTTCAAAAAGAAGATGCAGTTTAGCCACTTTCCGCGCCACGTCGCGATATTGCAACGACATGCCGCCAAAATCGGTGAACGCCAGTTCTTCCCAATTCTTTTTTATTGAATTTTGGAGTATTTCATTAATATGTTGCATAATGATTTTTTTCTTTATCATTTCTGCAAAAATAACTATAAAAACCGAATGTACAAACGATTCCTGACCATTTGTCGGGTTTTTCTGCCTTGCAGGCTATGGATTGGTAAATTTAAGTTAACGCCAGAGCGCGTTTTCAGTGTTCATCTATCAAAATCTATGAAGCGTGCCCCGATGCAGCCGCTTTAATCTATTGCGTTTTTTCTTGCCGTTGTGCGACAGTAATTTTGCATTGGATTAATACATAGTTTTATGCAATTACACGTGAAAATTTTTGTTTTTGGTTTGTTGGCCTGTCCGTCTGCGTTGATGCAGGCGGCAGAGTCCGACAACTCAGCTGCGGCATGGACGTTCAGCCAATGTCTGGACTATGCCTACAGCAACAATATCAGTCTGCAGAGGCTTGTTCTTGACAACCAAAGCGACGACGCCACGCTTGAGCAGTCGAAAGCGCAGTGGCAGCCAACGCTCGGCTTCTCCACCACGCAGGGCTACATCAACTACGCCTCGCCGTCGGAAAACCAGACAGCCAATGTCTATTCAGGCTCCTACGGACTCAACGCCTCGTGGACAGTGTTTAACGGTAATATCCGCCGCAATCAGATAAAATATGACGAAATGCAGCAGCGCATCTCCGCTCTCGGCATCGACGAGCAGCGCTACACGCTTCAGACCGAGATTCTGTCGAAATATCTCAACATCCTGTATGCAAAGGAGGCTATCGCCATAGCACGCAAGAATGTGGAGGTGAGCAAGTATCAGATGGAGCGCGCCGAGGCACTGATGAATTCGGGCAAGCTGTCGCGGGTGGACTATTCGCAGATTGAGTCGCAATGGCACACCGACCGCTATTCGCTCACTGCCGCCGAGACCAATCTGGCTTCTGCGAAAATGGCTCTGAAATCGCTTCTTGAACTCAACATAACAACCGACTTCGACGTTGCCGGCATCGACTTCAACGATGCGGAAATCGCAGCCGAGCTGCCGCGCAAGACCACGGTGTTTGAGACGGCTTGCTCATGGATGCCGGCGCTGCAGCGCTACAAACTGGCAGGCGAGGCGGAGCAGTACAGCATCGACATTGCCCGTGGCGGCTACTACCCTACCGTGTCGCTCAACGCCGGTGTCGGCACGTCAAACACATCGGGCAGCGGAAATCTCGGCACGCAGCTGAAGGAGCGTCTCAACGAGCAGATTTCGGTGACTGTCAGTGTGCCTATCCTCGACCAGAAAAAGAACAAGACGGCGGTTGCGAAAGCACGGATTGCCCGACTCAACGCCGACCTCGACTATCAAGAGGCCATGACATCGCTGTCGCAGACAATCGAGGGCATCTATATTGACGCCGAGAACGCACAGTCCAAATATGAGAGCTGCGCTGAGAAACTGAAGAGCGCATCGCTGACCGACGAGCTGGTCAACGAGCAGTTCGCGCTCGGACTGGTCAACACGCTCGACCTTCTCAACGCCCATTCCTCGCTGCTGACGGCGCAGCAGGAGTTGCTTCAGGCAAAATATCTCACAATCCTCAACAAGCGATTGCTAAACTTCTATCAAACACAACAAATATCACTTTAGCAATAATATGAATCCCAACAAGTTATCAACACTGATTCTGTCTGCCGCGCTGACATTGGCTTCGTGTGCCGACAAAGAGAAGATACAACTCGAGACGGCAACGGTGTCTGCCGGCGCCATAAACGAAACCGTAACCGCCACCGGAACGCTTGAAAGCGTGACGCAGGTGGATGTGGGCACGCAGGTTACCGGCAAAATCACCAAACTGTTTGCCGACTACAACTCAGTGGTCAAGAAAGGCGAGCTGATAGCCGAAATCGACAAGACCTTGCTCGAGAGCGAGGTGGAGGCTGCCAACGCCAACCTTGAGAGCGCGCGCTCCACCTACGAATACCGCAAGACAAACTATGAGCGCGACCGCAAGCTGCACGACAAGAAACTGATAAGCGACTACGACTATGAGACGTCGCGAAACGAATACGACTTGGCGCGCCTCGCCTATCAGAAGAGCAAGGCCGACCGCGTGAAGGCCACGGAGAATCTCGGCTATGCTGAAATCTACGCTCCTATCGACGGCATCGTGATATCGCGCGAGGTGGAAATCGGGCAGACAGTCGTTGCCAACATGACAGTTGCCAACATCTTCACCATCGCCGACCTTGACAATATGCAGGTGATAGCCGACGTCGACGAGGCCGACATTGGTCAGGTGAAAGTTGGGCAACGGGTTACGTTCTCTGTCGACGCCTACCCCGACGATGTGTTCAACGGCAAGGTGACGCAGGTGCGCCTGAACCCTACGGAGGAGTCGAACGTGATTACCTATGAGGTGGTGGTTTCAGCCGACAACGCCGACCACAAACTGATTCCCGGACTGACCGCCGACATCACCATCTATACCGCCGAGTCGCAGAATGCGCTCATAGTGCCCGCCTCGGCACTGAAATTCTCACCTAAAGACATTGACGACGAGTCGCTTCCACAGAAGGCTCAGGACGCGCCTACAGACGCAAAGGCGGTGGTGTGGACCGTGCGCGGCGGCAAGCTCTATCCCGTGGCTGTGACCACCGGCACAAACAACGGTGTCAACGTGGAGATAGAGTCAGGACTCAAGAAGGGCGACGTGGTGGCTGTCGACTACTCAGCCGATATGGCGGCGCAGCAAGCCGGCGGCAGCGAGGAAAGCAGTCCGTTCGCGCCCAAACACCCAGGACAGAAAAAGAAGGAGGGACAAAAATGAAAGAGATAATCCGTCTCGACGGCATCCACCGTAATTTCGTTGTGGGCGAGGAGACCGTCCACGCGCTGCGCGGAGTGTCGTTCACAATCAACGAGGGCGAGTTTGTCACAATCATGGGCACGTCGGGTTCAGGAAAGTCGACGTTGCTCAACATTCTCGGATGTCTCGACACCCCTACCTCCGGAAGCTACTTCATCGACGGAGCGGAGGTGCAGAAAATGAGCCGCAACGAGCGTGCCTACATACGCAACCGCAAAATCGGATTCGTGTTTCAGAACTACAACCTGCTGCCGAAAACCACTTCGGTGGAGAACGTCGAGCTGCCGCTTTTCTACAACTCCGCAATCGGAGCCAAGGAGCGCCGACGCCGCGCCGAGGAAGCCCTCGACGCCGTGGGGCTGCACGACCGCATGATGCACAAGTCGAACCAGATGTCGGGCGGACAGCAGCAGCGTGTGGCAATCGCCCGCGCGCTTGTCAACGACCCGGTGCTGATTCTTGCCGACGAGGCCACCGGCAACCTCGACACGCGCACGTCGTTCAGCATTCTGACGCTGTTCCAGCAGCTGCACAGCATGGGACGCACCATCATTTTCGTGACCCACAACCCGGAGCTGTCCGACTACAGCAGCCGCAACATCGTGCTGCGCGACGGCAAAATCATCTCCGACGAGCGCAACCCCAACCCTAAATCGGCAGAAGAAGTCTATAAATCATTACCCGTAATCAACGACTGACAAGATGAAGATTGGAAATCTATTCAAAATAGCACTCAAAGCGTTAAACAACAACAAGATGCGGTGCTTCCTGACGATGCTCGGCATCATCATCGGAGTGGCTTCCGTAATCACGATGCTCGCCATCGGCCAAGGCTCCAAAGACAGCATCAAGAAGCAGATTTCAGAGATGGGAAGCAACATGATAATGATTTTTCCCGGCAATATGGAGCGCGGCGGCGTACAGCAGAGCAGCGACGACATGCAGTCGATGAAGCCCGTCGACTTCGAGAACATCCGCGACGAGGCAAAATTCGTTGCCGCGGTGTCGCCGATGGTAAGCAGCCAGGGACAGTTTATCTGCGGCGCCAACAACTACCCGTCGAAGGTGGAGGGCGTCAATGCCGACTATCTTGAAATCCGCAAGCTGAAGGTGAAGGACGGTATGGCGTTTTCCGACCTCGACATCAAGCGCGCCTCCAAGGTGTGCGTGGTGGGCAAGACGGTGGTCGACAAGCTGTTTCCCAACGGAGGCAACCCCATGGGCCGTGTAATCAGGTTCAACTCCATACCGCTGACAATCATCGGTGTGCTGGAGTCGAAAGGCTACAACAGCATGGGTCAGGACCAGGACGACATTGTGCTTGCGCCCTACACCACCGTGATGAAGCGCATCCTCGCCATCGACTACATACAAGGCATCTTTGCCTCCGCCCTTACCGAGGCAGCCACCGACCAGGCTACCGACGAGATTGAGAAAATCCTCAACCGCAACCACAAAATCAAGAGTGTGGAGGATGAGGACTACGACATCCGTTCACAGCAGGAATTGAGCGAGATGCTCAACTCCACCAGCGACATGATGACGCTGCTGCTCGCCTGCGTGGCAGGCATCTCGCTGCTCGTGGGCGGCATCGGCATCATGAACATCATGCTCGTGTCGGTGACCGAGCGCACACGCGAGATCGGTCTGCGCATGAGCATCGGCGCACGCGGACGCGACATCATGACGCAATTTCTCATCGAGTCGATAATCATCAGCGTAGCCGGAGGCGTCATCGGCGTGGTGCTTGGCGCGGCAGCGTCGCTGTCGGTGAAATTTTTATTGAACTGGCCTGTGACAATTCAAATTTATTCTGTAGTTTTGTCATTCCTTGTGTGCACTGTCACCGGAGTGTTTTTCGGGTGGTATCCTGCGCGCAAGGCGGCGAATCTTGACCCTATAGAAGCATTGAGATATGAATAGCATTCCCTCCACAAAGCGCAGCACGATGCTCGGCCTGATGACACACGTCATCGTGCTGACCATCGTGTTTATCCTTCCGGAGGTGATTTTCACCGCCGCCATGGGACAACGGGCTAAATTCGGGCCGCGCCGTTTCGACATCTACATCCACACGGTGATGTACATCATCACGTTCTACGTCAACTACTTCATCCTCATTGACCGTCTGCTGTTCAAGAAGCGCACGTGGCTCTATCTTGTCGTGGCGGCGCTGTTTGCGGCGCTGATGGTTGTGGCGAGCAGCTACTCCCACATAGTCATTGACAAGCTGCTGGGAGTTACGCCACCGCCACACCGTCGCGGACACCACGGCGGAGGGCTGTTTATCGTCAGCATGATGACGCGCGACTACGTGATGCTTATTCTCACCATCGGCTTGAGCGTGGCGTTGAAGATGGGCTTGCGCTGGACAAGGATAGAGAAGCTCAACGAGCGGATAATCACCGAGCGCAAGGACATGGAGCTGCGCAACCTCAAAAACCAGCTCAACCCCCACTTCCTGTTCAACACGCTCAACAACATCTATGCGCTGACGGCGTTTGACACGGAGAAGGCGCAGAACGCCATACACCAGCTGAGCAAGCTGCTGCGCTACACGCTCTACGAAAGCGACGGCACGCAGGTGACGCTCGACAAGGAGCTGCAGTTCATCAGAAGCTACATCAACCTGATGGCGTTGCGTCTCAGCGACAACACCCGCCTGACGGTAAGCATCCACGACGGCGGCACAAACGGCTTGGAAATCGCCCCGATGATGTTCATCTCACTGGTGGAAAACGCCTTCAAGCACGGAGTGAGCGCCGGCTCGGAGTCGTTTATCGACATCCGCATCACGCTTGACGGCAACCGCATCTGCTGCCACGTTGAAAACAGCCTGTTTCCGAAGCAAAAGTCAGACAAAAGCGGCTCGGGCATCGGACTTGCCAACCTGCAGCGCCAACTGGAGCTGCTCTACCCCGAAAGCCACGACTACAGCGCCGCCGCCATCGGCGACCGCTACGTGGCAGAGCTATCGATAACACTTAATGCAACAAAAGACTAATAGACAAACGCTTATGGACATTACTTTGAAATGCTGCGTCGTCGACGACGAACCGCTCGCACGCGGGCTGATATGCTCGTTTGTTGAAAAGACACCGTTTCTGTCGCTTGAGGCATCGTTCGCATCCGCCTCGGAGGCAATAAAATGCGTACTGGAGAAGAAGGTAGACCTGCTTTTTCTCGACATTCAGATGCCGGAGCTCAACGGCATAGAGTTTGCGAAAATCATTCCTCCGGAATGCCGCATCATCTTTGTCACCGCCTTCGAGAAATATGCTCTCGACGGATTCCGCAACAACGCCATCGACTATCTGCTGAAGCCCGTAAGCTATCCGGAGTTTCTCACCGCCGCCAACCGCGCGCTGCAGTGGGCGGAGCTGAAAGCCCGTGCGGAAGCTGCGTCGCAGCCACAGCCCGTTGCCGACAGCCAGCACATCATCGTCAAGAGCGAATACAAGCTCATACAGATTGACGTGTCTAAGATTCTCTACATCGAGGGACTCAAAGACTACGTGAAAATCTACACCGAGGACTCCCCCACCTGCATCCTGTCGCTGATGAACATGAAGACCATCGAGCAGCATCTGCCTGCCGACCGCTTCATCCGCGTGCACCGCTCGTTTATCGTGCAGATGTCGAAAATCAACGTCATCGAGCGCAACCGCATAGTGTTCGGCAAGAAGTATATCCCGATTTCCGACACCTACAAGAAGGCGTTTTCCGACTATCTGGCGCGCCACACCGTCACCGCCGACCGCAACACTACTCCTACGGAAGAATAAATGCCGTCGGGGCGGCGCCGTAATCTGTTTTACAGCGCCGCCCCGTTTTTTTTTATGATGCCGGCATTACCGCCGCGTTTTCCTACAGGTTTTTCAGCGTTGATATTCGCTCGAGCGGATTTTCCGCGCCGAAGACGTAGTTGCCCGCCACGAGGATGTCGGCGCCGGCGTCTTTCAGCAGCCGTCCGGTTTCCTCGTTCACCCCGCCGTCGACCTCAATCAGCGCCTTTGAGCCGCGCAGCGAAATCAGGTCGCGCAGCTCGTGCACTTTCTTCACCGAGTTCTGGATGAATTTCTGGCCTCCGAAGCCAGGGTTAACCGACATGATCAGAGCCAGGTCGATGTCGTCGATAATGTCGGCGAGCATCGACACCGGAGTTGCAGGATTGATGGTCACACCGGCTTTCATTCCAGCCTCCTTTATCTGCTGCACCACGCGCGACAGATGCGTGCAAGCCTCGAGATGCACGTTCATATAGGTTGCGCCGAGGTCCTTCACTTCCTTGATAAACTTCTGCGGCTCCACAATCATCAGATGCACGTCGAGCGGCTTGTCGCAGATGTTTTTGAGGTTTTTCAACACAGGGAATCCGAAAGAGATGTTTGGCACGAAAACGCCATCCATAATGTCGAGGTGGAGCAATTCCGCCTCGCTTCGGTTGATCATCTCCACGTCTTTCTGCAAGTTGCAGAAGTCGGCAGAGAGCAGTGATGGTGATACTATCATATCTGTTTCTATTTTTTCTTTTTCAGCAAGTTATAGGCAATAAACACAACGATTACCGCAAGCAGCGCATAGCCGCCGTATGAGAGGTATGAATTGTAGTGCTCAATCTGCGCCAGCAGGTCGACAGGCGCAACAAACGTAGAGAGCCATGCTCCGAGAGCTGCAAGCACCGCGTTCCACGCTCCCGCTCCGAGGGCTGTGAACACAACGAATTTTCCGATGTTCATCCCCGCCAAACCGGCAGGAATCGAGATGAGCTGGCGCACAGCAGGAATCAGTCGTCCAACGAACGTCGACACCGCCCCGTGCTTGTCGAAATAGGCTTCGGCATTCGCCACTTTAGCCTCGTCGATCAGGCAGATGTGGCCGAAACGGCTGTTTGCGAACCGGTAGACGATTGGCCTTCCGAGCCACACCGCCAGATAGTAGTTGACCAACGCACCGATGAGCGCGCCCATCGTTGCCAATGCCACAACCACGTAGATGTTTATATGCCCTTGCGCCACGGCGAAGTAGGCAGCCGGAGGCACAACGATTTCAGAAGGGAAAGGGATAAACGAGCTTTCAACCGCCATAAGCGCCACAATGAGCAGATAAGCCGTAAACGGGTCGCTTATCATCGCAACAAACCAATTGTATATTTCTACAACCATAAATCAATATTTTCTGTTAATTATTCCGCAAAATTAATACTCTAATTTCATTCAACTCCTATCTCGCGGAACATTTCGGCATATTTCTCCGCTTTTTTCTCCACGGCGAGCGGATAAGCGCGCGACGACGACACCATGCGGTAGTGCCGGCAGAGGTTGCCACGATGCGTGAATTCAACATATTCGCCCGTCTTCGGCACCGCCGTGCCGTTGATTGCGGCTATTATCGCCGACGACTTCTCGCCAGCCGTCACCACCGTGCGGCAGTCAGGCAGACGGTCGAGAAACCCGTCAAGGTCGATTGGCTCCACCACTTCGAGGAATTTGTCGGAAGCGTTGTCTTTCAGACGCACCACACGCACCGCCGCGTCAAACATCGCGATTCCCCTCTCGGCGGCGAAACGGTGTATCGCCTGCTCGTCGTAGCCCCCGGGACGCACAAAATGATTCTTGTCGCCGAAAAACACTATGCCCATTATGCGCCACATGTCGTTGGTGCGGTTTGGGTAATAGAAGCGCATCGACCACCGCCGTTCGGGCGGCGGGAACGATCCGAGCATCAGCACTTTGGCGTTGCCGGGCATAAACGGTTCGAACGGATGGTTCTCAATGCGTCTTTTTTCCATTCGCCAATATTTTTTTGTAAGCAACCATCATCGCCACGGTGACCGCCGCACTGACAATAGCCACAACTGCCGACTGGCTTCCAGCCTCGCCCATTGCAGCTGCGTCGATTGAGTTGTTGCCCATCCACATAAACGCCACGACAGCGGAATTGTTGAGCGCATGGCCTATGACAGGCACCCACAGCGAACCGCTCCACAGATAGGCGTAGCCGAAGAAGGCACCCAGCACAAGACGTGGCACAAAGCCGAAAAACTGGAAGTGGAGCGTGCTGAACACGAAAGCGGCAGTCCACACCGCCAAGTGTCGGCGCCGCATGCCGTCGCAGCAGATGCGCTGCAGCGCGCCTCGGAAAAACATCTCCTCGCCAAGTCCGGTCAGCAGTCCGACGCACACCACCGAAGCAATCAAATCCCACACCGACGAGCCGCTGAGCAGCGTGTCGGTGGCCTCCTGCGCGGCGTTCTCCTGCGCGCGCATCCATTGCTCCACCGGCTTCATCGCCTCTGGCAGCGACAGCGACGCGTTCCACGCCACAAGCCAGTTCATCGCCGGCGTCATCGCCAACGAAATCAGCACAATGCCTGCCACCGCCATTGCCGACGGCGCCTTGTCGAGCCGCAGGAAGCGCAACGGGGTTCCGCCACCGCAGAGAATGCCCACCGCCACGGCGGGGAGCATGAACATAATCAGATTCTGCAACGTTGTGGCAAGCCGCATCTGCGTCAGCGCGTCGAGCGCGTCGATGCGAGCGAGCATCTGCGACAGCAATGCCACCAGAAACAGTCCGACCAGCAGACCAGAAGCGAGCACCACTACAGCCCTCGAGGCAGAGAAACGATTGCTTGTATCGCCAAGCATCATATTCTTATTCTATCATCTTTAAAAATTCATCCTCGCCGATAATCGGAATGCCGAGCGAGCGCGCTTTCTCCAGCTTCGCCGGACCCATATTCGCGCCGGCAAACACGAAGTCGGTCTTCTTTGAAATCGAGCCGGAGTTTTTGCCCCCGTTGCGCTCAATCATCGCCTTGTACTCGTCGCGCGAGTGATGCTCGAACACGCCGCTTATCACGATTGTCTTTCCGGCGAGCTTGTCGGTTTTCTCCATCGCCTCCTTCGCCACGCCCATCTGCAGCCCGGCAGCGCGCAGACGCTCCACGATTGCGGCATTCTGCGGGTTCTTGAAGAAAGCCACCACGCTCTCGGCAATCACCTGCCCCACGTCGTCGATAGCCACAAGATCGTCGACCGTGGCGAGCATCAGCGCGTCGATAGAGCCGAAAGCGAACGCCAGTTTCTTAGCCATTGTCTCGCCCACATTCGGAATCGAGAGCGCAAACACCACCCGTTCGAACGGCACTTGCTTCGACGCCTCGATGCCGCGGAGTATGCGCCGCGCCGTGAGCTCGCCGCAACGCCCCACAATTGTCAGTTTGTCGTCGGTAAGGTCGTAGATGTCGGCCACATTCTTCACCAATCCCACCGCAAACAGCTGTTCGGCAGTTTCCTCTCCGATTCCGTCGATGTTCATCATCCGCCGTCCCACGAAATGCTCTATGCGCCCCGTGATCTGTGGACGGCATCCGTCGCGGTTCGGACACACCCATGCCGCCTCGCCCTCGTTGCGCACCAACGGCGTGCCGCAGACCGGGCAATTCCTCACGAACTGCAGCGGCAGGCTTCTGGGTTGGCGTCGCGAAAGTTCGACCCCCACGATTTTCGGTATGATTTCGCCGCCCTTCTCCACATATACGTAGTCGCCGTCGTGGATGTCGAGCTGGCGTATGATGTCCTCGTTGTGGAGCGAGGCGCGCTTCACGATTGTGCCTGACAGCAGCACCGGCTCAAGGTTGGCGACTGGCGTTATCGTGCCGAGGCGTCCGGTTTCGAACGACACCGACTTAAGCCGAGTCAACTCCCTCTCCGCCTGGAATTTATAGGCGATAGCCCACCGTGGCGACTTCGCCGTGCTTCCGAGCAAACGCTGCTGCTGAAGGTTGTTGACCTTGAACACCAGCCCGTCGGTAGCCACCTCGAGCTGCTTGCGCGCCTCCGCCCAATGGTCGATAAACCGTTTCGCTTCGGTGACGTCGCGCAGCAACTCTGTAGCGTCCGACACCTTGAAGCCCCACTTTCTCAAAGCCTGAAGCGACTCATAGTGAGTGGTGTATGGCAGGTTGTCGCCCAGCAGGAAGTAGAAATAAGCGTCCAGTCCGCGGCGCGCCACCTCCGCCGGGTTAAGCGTCTTCAGCGTACCCGCAGCAGCGTTGCGCGGATTTGCGAGCAGCGGTTCCTCGTTGAAAGCTCTCTCCTTGTTGAGCGCGTCAAACGATTTCCACGGCATCACAATCTCGCCCCTCACCTCAAATTTGTCGGGCCAACCGCCGCCGGCAAGCGTCAGCGGCACGCTCCGTATCGTCTTCACATTGACCGTCACGTCGTCGCCATGCACGCCGTCGCCTCGCGTCACGGCACGCACCAGCCGGCCGTGCTCATACGTTATTGAAATCGACGTACCGTCAAACTTCATCTCCCCTACAATCTCGAGCGAGCCACCGCCCAGCTGCTGCTTTGCGCGCCGCAGGAAGTCTTCAACCTCCTCGATTGAGTAAGTGTTTGAGAGCGACAGCATCGGCCTCTCGTGCGCCACCTGCTTGAAGCCTGGCGTCAGGTCGCTTCCCACGCGTTGCGACGGCGACAGCGGGTCGAAAAGCTCCTTATGCTCCGCCTCCAGATCCTGCAGGCGGCGCATCATGTCGTCATATTCTTTATCGCTGACAGTAGGCTTGTTAAGCACGTAGTAGTTGTAGTTGTGCTTGTTGAGTTCCTCCCTCAGCCAGTTTATTTCCGATTCAAACAAATCCATATTTCCAATTATTTTGCCACGAATTTAGTGAAATTTATCAGAACACAAGCTGATTTACCTCTCTTTTTTGACTATTCAAAAAAAATAAATGTTACCTTTGTGATTGAGACAAAACAAACAACGGCATGGCAACAAGACTCTATCCCATAGGCATACAAACTTTTGAAAAAATCATAGAAGGCGGTTTTGTCTACGTAGACAAGACTGAATATGTGCACCAATTGGCAAACACCAGCGGCAGTTCTTTTTTTCTCAGCCGTCCGCGCAGGTTTGGCAAGTCATTGCTTTTGTCCACAATGAAAAGTTATTTCGAAGGCAAACGCCAACTTTTTAAAGGTTTGGCCATTGAACGTCTTGAAACTGAATGGGCAGAATATCCTGTGCTTCTCTTCAGCATGGCTTCTGCCAAATATGCCGACAAAAACCAGCTTGAGCGCTATCTTGACAATATGCTCCGAAGAACCGAGCAGAAATTCGGCTTCACAAAAGAATCAGAAGACCCCAACGACCGACTTTCCGACTTGATTCACAAATGTTATGAGAAATACGGCAGAAAGGTCGTGGTTCTCATCGATGAGTACGACGCGCCCTTGCTCGACGTGGTCCACGAGGAGGAGCAGCTGCCAGAGCTTCGCAATGTGATGCGCAATTTCTACAGCCCATTGAAGGATTGCGACCCTTACCTGCGGTTTGTATTCATCACAGGAATCACGAAATTCTCCCAACTGAGCATTTTCAGTGAACTAAACAACATAAAAGACATCAGCATGGATTCCGCCTACGACGGAATCTGCGGCATTACGAGCAATGAGCTGACCACCCAACTAATTGACGATGTCAGTAAACTGGCATCAAGCCAGGCACAAACTGCAGAGCGCACCATTGCCAATCTGAAAGATTATTACGATGGCTATCACTTCTCATGGCCGTCGGCCGACATCTACAACCCTTACAGTCTGCTCAACTGTTTTGCCGACAGGACGTTTGACACGTATTGGTTCTCATCCGGAACCCCGACATATCTCATCGAGATGATGCGTAAATTTGATGTGCAGCCATCAGACATAGGGAACGGAGTGGACGCTATTCGCTCAGGATTCGACGCGCCGACAGAAACTATGGACTCCCATTGCTCTATCAAAGCGGCTACCTGACAATCAAAAGCTACAACACCGACGACAAAGTCTATCATCTTGAGATACCCAACAAGGAGATACGCTCCAGCCTGTATCAGTCGCTTCTTCCCTATTATTTCGGGAAAGACACGCAAAGCGGTAACACGCAAATAGCCAAAATGTCGGCTCTTATAAACAAAGGCAATCTGGATGGCGCGCTGCGGCTGCTGCGCGACTTTCTGTCGACAGTGCCGTATTGCGACAACACGGCATACGAGGGTCATTACCAACAGATGCTGTATGTAATATTCACGATTCTGACAAATTACCGAATACAGGTAGAAGTGCGCACTCACAAAGGGCGGATTGACGTCGCACTCGAAACCGAGAGCCGCATATATGTGATGGAGATAAAATTCAACGGCTCGGCAGATGATGCCCTTCGCCAAATCGACTTGAAAGGCTATGCCGACGCATATAAAAATTCGCTTAAACAAATCGTCAAAGTCGGCATCAATTTCTGCGTAAAAGGCGATGCCAACTTTACGGATTGGATAATCAAGCAGTAAATCCGCAAGAAGATTGTCGACTTTATTACCTGCCGGAAATCCGAGCATACGAAAAAGCACACACCCCCACCAATCATCAAAAATATGCTGAAAAACATTTTTTTGGGAAAATAATGTTGATTTTTAGGAGTGTATGTTGATTGATTTGCGTATCTTTGCAAATCGAATGCCAGGAAGGCGTTCGACAGGTTTGTTTAATTATATTGACAAAACATTAATGGCTGACAACAAGAGAATTAAAACGGCTCTCGTCTCCGTATTCCACAAAGACGGGTTGGATGAACTTTTAAGTTTGTTACACAATCACGGAGTGAAATTTCTTTCCACTGGAGGGACAAAATCATTTATCGACGGTCTGGGATACGAATGCGAAGCGGTTGAAGACCTTACCGGCTACCCTTCGATTCTCGGCGGACGCGTCAAGACACTCCACCCCAAGGTGTTTGGCGGCATTCTCAACCGCCGCGACAACGCCGGCGACCAAGAGCAAATCAAGCAATACGAAATACCGGAGATCGACCTTGTGATTGTCGACCTCTATCCTTTTGAAGAGACAGTGGCATCTGGAGCGTCAGAAGCCGACATCATAGAGAAAATCGACATAGGCGGCATCTCGCTTATCCGCGCCGCCGCCAAGAACTACAACGACGTGGTGATCGTGGCGTCGAAGCATCAGTACGCGCCGCTCTGCGAGATTCTGAAGCAGAACGGCGACGCAGTGACCACGCTCGCCGACCGCCGCTTCTTCGCGAAGGAGGCCTTCGGCGTTTCGAGCGCATACGACAGCGCCATCTTCAACTATTTCGACGCCGAGAGCGACAGCGACTTCCGCGTTGCCATCAACGGCTCGCGCCATCTGCGCTACGGCGAGAATCCACATCAGGCGGGCAAGTTCTTCGGCGACTTCGACAAGATGTTTGAGCAGCTTCACGGCAAGGAGATTTCCTACAACAACCTTCTCGACATCGACGCGGCCGTGAACCTTATCGGCGACTTCGACGAGACCACGTTTGCCATCCTGAAGCACAACAATGCCTGTGGCATCGCTTCTCGCCCAACCATCCTCGAGGCATGGAAAGACGCTCTTGCTGGCGACCCCGTGTCGGCGTTCGGCGGAGTGCTCATCGCCAACCGCGAGATTGACGCCGCGACAGCCGAGGAGATGCACAAAATCTTCTTCGAGGTTTGCATCGCACCGTCGTACACCAAAGAGGCACTCGCCATTCTCGAGCAGAAGAAGAACCGCATCATCCTGCTTCAAAAGTCTAACGAGCTTCCGACACAGCAGTTCCGCTCCATTCTCAACGGCGTGCTCCGTCAGGACAAAGACCTCCGCAAAGAGACTACAGCCGACCTCAAGCAGGCCACGGAGAAAGCCATCACCGCCGAGCAGGCAGAAGATTTGCTCTTCGCCAACAAGGTGGTGAAGCACAGCAAGAGCAACGCCATCGTGCTCGCCAAAGGCAAGCAGCTATTTGCGAGCGGCATCGGTCAGACATCGCGTGTCGACGCCCTTCGCCAAGCCATCGAGAAGGCCAAGTCGTTCAACTTCGACCTTCACGGCGCGGTTATGGCATCCGACGCCTTCTTCCCGTTTGCCGACTGCGTTGAAATCGCCCACAACGAAGGCATCACAGCCGTGATTCAACCCGGCGGTTCAATCCGCGACAACGAGACCGTTGACTTCTGCAACAAGAACGGCATCGCCATGGTTATGACAGGCATCCGTCACTTCAAGCATTAAAACAACCGACAATAATAACAGCAAAATGGGAATATTCTCACTGACACAAGAAATAGCCGTTGACCTTGGAACGGCAAACACGATCATCATCCACAATGACAAGATCGTGGTCGACGAGCCTTCGTATGTGGCTCTCGACTCCAAAGGCAAACTTGTTGCCGTAGGAGAAAAGGCTAAGATGATGCAGGGAAAGGAGCACCCGGGCATCCGCACCATCCGCCCGCTGCGCGACGGCGTTATCGCCGACTTCAACGCCGCCGAGCTGATGATCCGCGGACTTATCAAGATGGTAAGCTCGAAGCACCATTGGTTCTCTCCGTCGCTGCGCATCGTGGTGTGTATCCCTTCGGGCAGCACCGAGGTTGAAATCCGTGCAGTCCGCGACTCGAGCGAGCATGCCGGCGGCCGCGACGTTTATATGATTTACGAGCCGATGGCAGCAGCCCTCGGTATCGGCCTCGACGTCGAGGCTCCTGAAGGCAATATGATTGTCGACATAGGCGGCGGCACAACTGAGATTGCGGTAATCTCTCTTGGCGGCATCGTCACCAACAAGAGCATCCGTGTGGCAGGCGACGTGCTTACCGAGGACATCCAGGAGCACATGCGCCGCGCGCACAGCATGAAGGTTGGCGAGCGCATGGCCGAGCTGATAAAAATCAACGTTGGCTCGACGCTCACCGAGATGGACAACCCGCCGGAAGACTACATCGTGCACGGTCCGAACCAGATGACCGCCCTTCCGATGGAAGTGCCGGTGTCGTATCAGGAAATCTCCCACTGCATCGAGAAATCGATACTCAAAATCGAGGCAGCTATTCTGAGCGCATTGGAGAGCACACCACCCGAACTTTATGCCGACATTGTCAGAAACGGCATCTATATCTCGGGCGGCGGCGCGCTTCTCCGAGGTCTCGACAAGCGTCTGTCGGAGAAAATCGGCATCAAATTCATTGTAGCCGACGATCCTCTGCACGCAGTGGCGAAGGGCACAGGCATCGCGTTGAAGAACCGCGACAAGTTCTCGTTTCTCATCCGATAGCGTTCACCCATCGGCATAAAAATTCACCAAGAAGGCGTCAACCATTTTGTTTGCGCCTTCTTGTATGTATAAACAAGGTATATTGACCGCAAACTGGTGAATTCACCGCAACCGACTGACTGTGAATAATATTATTAGTTTTTTTGTGCGACATTCGTCGTGGATTGTGTTTGTGCTGCTTGTTGTGGCAAGCTGCTGGATGCTGTTTCAGAAGAACCCATACCAGCAGCATGTGTTTCTGACATCCGCCAACCGGGCGTCGGCCGTAGTCTACAAGGGCGCCGACGAGGTCACATCATACTTCAACCTGCGTTCAATCAACTCCGACCTTCAGGAGCGCAACGCCACGCTTGAGATGGAGGTGATCAACCTGAAACGCCAAATCGGCGAATACAAGACGCTGCTGCAGCCCAGCGGCATCGCCCTACCCGACTCCGTGGCACAAAACTACGAATATCACTTTGCCAACGTGATCAACAACAGCGTCACCCACCCGAAGAATTTCATCACCATCGACAAGGGCCGCCTCGACGGCATCGCCCCCGAGATGGGCGTCGTTGACCAGAACGGAGTGGTTGGCATCGTGAGCAACGTCAGCGACCATGCCTCGCGCGTGCTGTCGCTTCTCAACTCCGACATGCGTCTGTCGTGCAAGGTGAAGAACACCGACTATTTCGGCAGTCTGGTGTGGCACGGCACCGACCCCTACCACGCCACGCTCGAGGAGATGCCGAAGCACGTGAAGTTCCACCGCGGCGACACCATCGTTACGAGCGGCTACTCGGCGGTGTTTCCGCCGGGTCTTATCGTCGGCGTGATAGAGAGCAACCAGCAGGCCACCGACAATAATTTCTTCTCTTTGAAGATACGTCTCACCACCGACTTCACCCGCCTCGGCACCGTGCGCGCCATCAAGAGCAAGATGGCAGGCGAGCTGAAGCGACTTGAACAGGAAGGAGGAACCGGCAATGAATAAAAGCATCTTCCAGACACTGGCGTTGTTTGTGCTGCTTGCCATCGTGCAGGTGCTCGTGTGCAACAACATCAGCATCCTCAATTTCGCCACTCCGTTTGTGTTTATCTACGTCATCGTGCGCCTTCCGCTCACGCTCCACCGCAACTGGGTGATGATTATCGGCTTCCTTGCCGGTCTGATTATCGACATCTTCGGCGACACCGCCGGCATGAATGCCCTTGCATGCACCATTCTCGGCGCAGTCCGCGAGACGGTTGTGAAACTCTACGTGACCCACGACGACGAGATTGCCGACCCCGTGCCTTCGACGAAGACCCTCGGACCTGGCGCCTACATCAAGTATCTGCTGACGATGACGTTTGTCTACTGTCTTTCGGTGACCTTCATCGAGGCTTTCACGCTTCATGATTTTCTGCTATCTTTGTACCGCGTTGTAGGATGCACCGCACTGACATTCGTCATTCTGCTCGGCATCGACGCGCTTGTCAACGCCAAGAAATGAGAGAGTACGAACTGGAGAAACGCCGATTTGTCATCGCCGGACTGATAATTGTCATTTCGGTGCTTTACATTGTGCGCCTGTTCAATCTACAGGTGGCCGACGAGACATTCAAGAAAAACGCCGACTCCAACGCCTTTCTGCGCAAGACCATCTATCCCTCGCGCGGTATGATCTACGACCGCAAGGGGCGTCTCATCGTGTTCAACCAGCCGGCATACGACGTCATGGTCATCCCCAAGGAGATACACGACCTCGACTCGCTCGACCTGTGCAGCACGCTGCAAATCACGCTTCCCGAGCTTCGCAAGAAGTTTGAGGAGATGCGCGACACTCGGCGCAACCCCGGCTACTCCTCGTTTACCCAGCAGGTGCTTATCCGCCATCTGTCGCTCGAGGACTATGGCCGCCTTCAGGAGAAGCTCTACCGCTTCCCCGGATTCTTCATTCAGAAAAAGACACTCCGCAAATACAACAGCACCAGCGGCGCCAACATCCTCGGCAACATCCGCGAGGTGAACCAGAACGATATCGACAACGACCCCTACTACCGCGCCGGCGACTACACCGGCGACCTCGGCATCGAGAAGAGCTACGAGACGTATCTGCGTGGCAAGAAGGGGCAGGAAATACTTATCCGCGACGCCCACGGACACATCCAGGGACGCTTTGAGAACGGAGCGAGGGACGTGGCTCCCGTGTCGGGCAAAGACCTGACACTCAGCATCGACTACAACCTTCAGGAGTATGGCGAGAAGCTGATGCAGGGCAAAATCGGTGCAATCGTTGCCATCGAGCCGGCAACGGGCGAGATTCTCGCCCTCGTGTCGAGTCCCGGCTACGACCCCTCACTGCTCATCGGGCGCGACCGCGGCAAGAACTACCGCGAGCTTGTCAACAACCGCTACAAGCCGCTGTTTGACCGCGCCATAATGGCAGCCTATCCTCCCGGCTCCCAGTTTAAGCCCACCCAGGGACTGATATTCCTGCAGGAAGGCATGGTTGGTCTCGGCACGATGTTTCCCTGCCACCGCGGCTACATCAACGGGCGTCTGAAAGTGGGCTGCCACGGCCACGAGTCGCCCATCTCGCTGAAGCCCGCCATCCGCACGTCGTGCAACGCATATTTCTGCTGGGGCTTCAAGACGATGATCGACAAGCGTTCGAAATACGGCACCCCCGCCAAGGCGTTCGAGATTTGGAAGAACTACCTTGTGGAAATGGGCTTCGGCTACAAACTCGGCGTCGACCTTCCAGGCGAGAGCCGCGGATTCATCCCCAACAGCAAGTTCTACAACAAAGTGTACGGCGAGAACCGCTGGAGCGCCAACACTGTCATCTCGGTGGCAATCGGACAGGGCGAGATACTCGCCACTCCGCTTCAGATAGCCAACCTGTCGGCAACGATAGCCAACCGCGGCTGGTACTACACGCCCCACGTTGTGAGACGCATCAGCGGCACCAGGCTGCCAGCGCAGTACACCACACGCCACACTCCGCACATCAACAAAAACTACTATCAGGACATTGCCGAGGGCATGCGCATGGCAGTGGTGGGCGGCACGTGCCGCCAGGCGCAGTTTGGCGACATCGAGGTGTGTGGCAAGACGGGCACGGCGCAGAACCCCCACGGACGCGACCACTCGGCGTTTATGGGCTTCGCCCCGATGAACAATCCCAAGATAGCCATCTGCGTCTATGTGGAGAATGCCGGCTTCGGCGCCACCTTCGGAGTGCCTATCGGCGGACTGATGATGGAGAAATACCTGACGGGGCAGATTTCGCCCCACCGGCAGTATATCGAAGACCGCATGCTGGAGTCGAACACGATTATCTACAGCGGCGTTAAGAAACATTGACATAAAAAAAAGGACACAACAATATGCTGAAAACAGACATTAACGAAAGGAAATGGGAACTTGTGAGCAGCGAATATCTGTTCCGTCGTCCGTGGCTGACGGCACGCCGCGACGTGGTGCGTCTGCCCAACGGCACCGAGATACCCGAATTTTATGTGCTTGAATATCCCGACTGGGTCAACATCATCGCAGTGACCGCCGACGGGGAGTTTGTGATGATACGCCAGTACCGCCACGGCATCGACCAGACACGCTATGAGCTTGTGGCAGGCTGCGTAGACCCCGGCGAGGACTCTCTGACGGCAGCCAAGCGCGAGCTTTATGAGGAGACGGGATTCGGCGGCGGCGAATGGCGCAAGATCTCGGTGATTTCGGGCAATCCCAGCACCACCACCAACTGGACCCACTGCTACGTGGCAGAAGGCGTGGAGCGCGTAGGCAGCCAGCATCTTGAGACGTCGGAGGACATCAGCGTGCATCTTCTCAGCGCCGACGAGGTGCGCTGGCTTCTCGACCACGACGAAATCAAGCAGGCGATGATGGTGGCTCCCCTGTGGAAATATTTCATTGAGAAAAAATTGGTATAGTCTGCCGTTTTTTGACTACCTTTACAGAATTCAATCGACAACAGAGAACTATGACAAACAAGACAGTCTTAAGCGATTTATACAAGCAAGTGGCAGGCGTAGAGCCAGCCGGAATCACCGAACTTCCGTCGTCGGGCTCCAACCGCCGCTATTTCCGCCTCACGGGCGAACGCACGATGATAGGCGTGATAGGCACATGCATCGAAGAGAACGAGGCGTTTCTCTACATGGCGAAGCATTTCGCGTCGAAGAATCTGCCCGTTCCGGAGGTTTATGCCCACAGCGACGACCGAATGGCATACGTGCAGCAGGACCTTGGCGACACGCTGCTTTTCAACGCCATCGAGAAAGGGCGCAAGACCACGGTGTTCAGCGAGGAGGAGAAGGCCCTACTGTCGAAGACTATCCGCCAGCTTCCCGACATTCAGTTTGCCGGCGCCGACGGTCTTGACTTCTCGAAATGCTACCCTTCGTCGGAGTTCAACGCCCGCTCGATAATGTGGGACTTGAACTATTTCAAATACTGCTTCCTCAAAGCCACCGGCATGGAGTTTCAGGAAGACCTTCTTGAAGACGACTTCCAACGCCTTGCCGATGTGTTGCTGCGCAGCTCCTCGGCAACGTTCATGTATCGCGACTTCCAGTCGCGCAACGTGATGATCAATGACGGCGAGCCGTGGTTTATCGACTTTCAGGGCGGCCGCAAGGGACCGGTGTTCTACGATGTGGCATCATTTCTATGGCAGGCCAAGGCCAACCTTCCCGACAGCCTCCGCGGCGAGCTGCTGGAGGAATATATCGACGCCCTGCGCAAATACACTCCCGTAGACCGCGACTATTTCTACGCCCAGCTGCGCCACTTCGTGCTGTTCCGCACGCTTCAGGTGCTCGGCGCCTACGGCTTCCGCGGCTACTTCGAGAAGAAGCCCCACTTCATCCAGAGCGTTCCGTTTGCCATCGCCAATCTCCGGCATCTTCTTGCCAACCCCTATCCGGAGTATCCCTACCTCTGCAAGGTGCTCAAAGAGCTTGTTGGCCTGAAGCAGTTTACCGACGACCTGCAGAAGCACACGCTCACGGTGCGCGTGATGAGTTTCGCCTACAAGAAAGGCATTCCCAACGACCCGTCGGGCAACGGCGGCGGCTACGTGTTTGACTGCCGCGCCGTCAACAACCCCGGCAAGTATGAGCGCTACAAGCCGTTTACGGGCCTCGACGACCAGGTGATAAAGTTTCTTGAGGACGACGGCGAGATACTCGAGTTTCTCGACCACGCCTATGCCCTTGTCGACGCCACGGTGAAACGCTACAAGGAGCGCGGATTTACGAATCTGATGGTTTGCTTCGGATGCACCGGCGGACAGCACCGTTCGGTCTACAGCGCGCAGCACATGGCAGAGCATATCAACAAGAAATTCAACGTCAAGGTGGAGCTCGTGCACCGCGAGCAGAACATCGAGCAGACGTTCAACGCAAAAATTTTCTAAGGATAAGAGGATGAAAGCACTGATTTTCGCAGCCGGCCTCGGCACGCGTCTGCGCCCGCTGACCGACAACCGCCCGAAGGCACTTGTCGAGGTGGCAGGACGGCCGATGCTCGAGCACGTGATACGCCATCTGATTTCATACGGCTTCACCGACATTGTGGTCAACATCCATCACTTCGGGCAGCAGATTGTCGACTTTCTGCGCGACAACGGCAACTTCGGGGTCAACATCAAGGTGAGCGACGAGCGCGGCGAGCTGCTCGACACCGGCGGAGGCATCCTGAAGGCGCGCCCTCTGCTCGACGACGGCGAGCCTTTCCTCGTGCATAACGCCGACATCATGACCGACCTCAATCTTGCCGACTTCTACAACTATCATCTCCACCATTCCGCCGACGCCTCGGTGCTCGTAGCTGAGCGTGCGACGTCGCGCTACTTCGTGTTTGACTCCAGCCGGTGTCTGCAGGGCTGGGAGAACGTCACCACCGGCGAGACGCGTCCGGAAGGGTTTGTGCCTTCCTCCTGTCAGCTCCAACTGGCTTTCGGAGGAGTGCATGTGATTTCGCCGACGGTGTTTGACGCCCTTGCCGGCTACACCGACGCGCATAAATTCTCGATTACGCCGTTCTATGTCGACATGTGCCGCCGTCTGAAAATAATGGGCTACATCCCCGACACGGCATACCGCTGGTTTGACATCGGCTCGCCCGAGAAGCTGGCGCAAGCCGAGGCGGCAATCACCGGCTCACGACAATAAACGCGGCAGCGGCACCCGTCAAGGATGCCGCTGCTTTTTTGTCAATCTTCCGTCACACGCATCCGAGGATGCGCTGCAGGGTTTCAATCTGATAGTTCCAAAGGTCCTTCGCCTCCTCCACATCGTCGGGCTCGGCGAAGTCGGTCACCGTGAGCATCGTCCCGTCGGTCAGCTCCGACTGCGAGATTCTCAACTCGAAGTATGATTTGTCGTTCTCCTCCGTCCAATGGTAGCGCACGAATTTGTCAGTGCGTATGGCAACAATCTGCACCGTCTGCTCCACACCGTTCCAATCCAGCACCACTTCCTTTCCCGTCTGCCTTGCGTTGTCGGCAAACCATTCCTTAAGTCCGTAGGCAGTAGATATATACGACCACAGCATCGCCACTGGAGTGTTGCGCATGTCATACTCAATATGAAATTTCTCTTTGGTCATTGTCTGCGAGTTTAGTTTACGGGTGCTAAATAAGCACAAAGTTTACAATCTGCCAAAAGTTTATATAAAAATTTTATTGTCCGCATGCATTATATAGGGTGACAAATTGTCAGCGTTGTCGGATTGGCACGGGATATGCAAGGAAACTGATGTCGCAAAGGCGCAGACCAAAGCGGCGCAAAAAAGGAACAAAAAATAAAAAGATATTGATTATGGCAATTAAACCTTTGGCTGACAGAGTTCTCATCGAACCGGCAGCCGCAGAAGAAAAGACAATCGGCGGAATCATCATCCCCGACACAGCAAAAGAAAAACCGTTGCAGGGCAAAGTAGTAGCTACAGGCAATGGCACAAAGGATGAAGAAATGGTTGTAAAAGAAGGCGACACGGTGCTTTACGGCAAGTATGCCGGCACTGAGCTGGAATACGACGGCAAGAAGTATCTGGTGATGCGCCAGAGTGACATTTTGGCAATCCTCGGATAATCAATTTATCAACAATCAAAAAAACGAAAAAATCATGGCTAAAGAAATCAAATTCGATATCAAGGCTCGCGAAGAGCTGAAGAAAGGCGTTGACGAATTGGCAAACGCCGTAAAGGTAACCCTCGGCCCGAAAGGCCGCAACGTGATTGTCGACAAGAAGTTTGGCGCACCCCACATCACAAAGGACGGTGTGACCGTTGCAAAGGCAGTGGAGCTTGAGGATGAGTTCCAGAACATGGGCGCACAGCTTGTAAAGGAGGTTGCGTCGAAGACCGGCGACGACGCAGGCGACGGCACAACAACCGCTACCGTGCTCGCACAGGCTATCATCAACGTCGGCTTGAAGAACGTTGCCGCAGGCGCAAACCCAATCGACCTCAAGCGCGGCATCGACAAGGCTGTAGCCAAGGTTGTTGAAGGCATCAAGGCTCAGGCTCAAGAAGTTGACGACGATTTGGCGAAGATTGAGAATGTGGCTCGCGTTTCAGCCAACAACGACGCTGAAATCGGCAAGCTCATCGCCGACGCTATGGGCAAGGTGAAGAAAGAGGGCGTGATCACCATCGAGGAGGCTAAAGGCACCGACACTACAGTGAAGGTTGTTGAAGGCATGCAGTTCGACCGCGGTTATATCTCTCCTTACTTCGTGACCAACACCGAGAAGATGGAGTGTGAGATGGACAACCCATACATCCTGCTCTACGACAAGAAAATCAGCGCGTTGAAAGATATGCTCCCAGTGCTCGAGGCAGTGGCACAGAGCGGACGTCCGCTGCTCATCATCGCAGAGGACGTAGACAGCGAGGCATTGGCAACATTGGTTGTCAACCGTCTGCGCGGCTCTCTGAAGATTTGCGCAGTGAAGGCTCCGGGCTTCGGCGACCGCCGCAAAGAGATGCTCGAAGACATCGCAATCCTTACCCACGGCGTTGTAATCTCTGAGGACAAGGGCTTGAAGCTCGACATGGCTACCGTAGACGAGCTCGGCTCGGCTGAGAAGGTGACTGTCGACAAGGAGAACACCACTATCGTCAACGGCAACGGCGACAAGGAGCTTATCGCCGAGCGTGTGGCACAGATCAAGGCTCAGATTGAGAAGACCACAAGCGACTACGACCGCGAGAAACTTCAGGAGCGTCTTGCCAAGTTGGCAGGCGGCGTGGCAGTGCTCTACGTCGGCGCGCCATCAGAGGTTGAGATGAAGGAGAAGAAAGACCGCGTAGACGACGCGTTGAGCGCAACACGCGCGGCTGTGGCTGAAGGCATCGTTCCTGGCGGTGGCGTGGCATACATGCGCTGCGTTGCGGCTCTTGAGAACTTCCACGGCGACAACGACGATGAGAACACCGGTATCCAGATTGTGAAACGTGCCATCGAGGAGCCGTTGCGCCAGATTGTTGCCAACGCAGGTTTGGAAGGCGCCATCATCGTTCAAAACGTCAAGGACGGCAAGGGCGACTATGGCTACAACGCACGTAGCGGCAAATATGAGAACTTCTTCGAGAGCGGTGTCATCGATCCGGCTAAGGTGACGCGTGTGGCTCTTGAGAACGCAGCGTCGATTGCAGGTATGTTCCTGACAACAGAATGCGTAATCGCCGAGAAGAAAGAAGAAAATCCGGCTCCGGCAATGCCTGCCGGCGGCATGGGTGGAATGGGCGGCATGATGTAAGCCTTTTCCCCTTATAAATAAGAAAGCATCCTGACCAAATCGGTCAGGATGCTTTTTTTTGTGCGCTTGACGCTTGTGTCAGTCGAAGATTTTGTCCCAGTCTTTCCACACGGGCTCGTAGCCGAGGGCGCGGATTTCGCTGGTGACGGCTTTCGGCGAGCGCTCGTCGCTGACGTGGAACTGCTCGAGCGAGTCGGGCTCTGCGGCGTAGCCTCCCGGGTCGGTCTTGCTTCCGGCACTCATCGATGTGACACCGAGCTTCATCATGTTTGCGCGGAACTGCGGGTTCTCGCGCGTAGAGTATGAGATGTCGACGTCGTGGTCGAAGATTCGGAATGCAAACGTGAGCTGCGCCAGCTCCTTGTCGGTCATCGTCACGTTTGGCTGGAATCCGCTTTCCGACGGGCGCATTCGCGGGAAGTTGACGGAGTAGCGCGTCTGCCAGTAGTGCTTCTGCAGGTAGCGCAGGTGGTGGGCCATCATTGTCACGTCGGTGCGCCAGTCCTCAAGGCCTATGAGCACCCCCATTCCGATTTTATGCACACCCGCCTGTCCCATACGGTCGTAGCCGTTGAGCCTCCATTCGAAGATAGACTTCATGCCCTTTGGATGGTACACGTTGTAGCGCGCCTTGTGGTAGGTTTCCTGGAAGCATACCACACCGTTGAGTCCCGACTTCGTGAGCCGGTAGTAGTCGTCGGCCTTCAGCGGCTGCACTTCGATTGAGAGGTTGTTGAAGAACGGGCGGGCTATGTGGAGCGCGTTCTCCAGATAGTCGACTCCGGCAACCGCCGGCGCCTCCCCTGTCACGATGAGCAGGTTTTCAAACGGGCCGAGCTTTCGTATCGCCTTGCATTCCTCGAGAATCTGCGCGTCGTTGAGAGTGGTGCGCGTGAACGGGTTGTTGTGGTTGAAACCGCAGTATACGCAGAAGTTAGTGCAAGCGTTGCTCAGGTAGAGCGGGATGTACATGCTGATGGTTTTTCCGAATCGTTCCTGCGTGTATTTCTGCGACAGGCGCGCCATTTCCTCGAGATGCGGCACGGCAGCCGGCGAGATGAGCGCCATGAAGTCGTCGACGTCGAGGCGCTCCTTAGCGAGCGCTCTCACCACGTCGGCGTCTGTCTTAGAGGCAATTTTTTGGGTTGTCTCGTCCCAACTTATTTTCTCTAATACGTCTGAAAACATTTATCAATCTTTACAAATTTCGTCTGATATTTTTTGCGTTATGCGCATTGCGCAGAAGTTAGGTCCGCACATGGTGCAGAATTTGTCATCCGTGCCGCGGCTCTCCACGTAGTACTGCTTTGCGCGGACGGGGTCGAGCGACAGGTTGAACTGGTCTTTCCATCTGAATTCGAAGCGCGCCTTGCTCATGGCGTTGTCGCGCACGTCGGCACCCGGCAGCCCTTTTGCCAAGTCGGCGGCATGGGCAGCGATTTTGTAGGCAATCACTCCGTTGCGCACGTCTTCCCTGTCGGGGAGTGCGAGGTGTTCCTTCGGTGTGACGTAGCAAATCATCGCCGTTCCGAGCCATGCAATCTGAGCGGCACCGATTGCCGATGTTATGTGGTCGTAGGCAGGCGCGATGTCGGTTGTGAGCGGGCCGAGGGTGTAGAACGGCGCGCCGTGGCAAGCCTCCACCTGTTTGTCCATATTCTCCTTGATTTTCTGCATCGGCACGTGTCCCGGGCCTTCGATAATCACCTGCACGTTGTGTTTCCACGCCTTTTCTGTCAGTTCGCCGAGCACGTCAAGCTCGAGAAACTGCGCGCGGTCGTTGGCGTCGTGGATAGAGCCAGGGCGCATACCGTCGCCGAGCGACAGCGCCACGTCGTATTTCGCCACGAGGTCGCAGATTTCGTCGAAGTGGGTGTAGAGGAAGCTCTCCTCGTTGTGGATTACGCACCATTCCGTCATGATGCTTCCACCGCGCGACACGCATCCCGTCAGACGGCTGCCCACGAGTTTGGCATGCTCGCGCAGCACACCGGCATGGATTGTGAAGTAGTCCACTCCCTGCTCGCATTGCTCCACAAGCGTGTCGCGGTAGATTTCCCACGTCAGCTTCGCCACGTTTCCGTTCACCTTCTCAAGCGCCTGATAGATAGGCACCGTTCCCATCGGCACGGGGCAGTTGCGCACAATCCATTCACGCGTTTCGTGGATGTGTTTTCCTGTCGAGAGGTCCATCAGCGTGTCGCCGCCCCAATAGCAGCTCCATATCGCCTTGTCGACCTCCTCCTTGATGCCCGAAGAGAGCGCGGAGTTGCCGATGTTTGTGTTCAGCTTCACGCTGAACGCCTTTCCGATGATCATCGGTTCAGCCTCCGGGTGGTTGATGTTGGCAGGGATAATAGCCCGTCCCGCCGCCACTTCCTGACGCACGAACTCCGAAGTGATGTAGGTTTCGATTCCCAGTTGCTTGTTGTTAAGGTTCTCGCGTATAGCCACATACTCCATCTCGGCAGTCACCACACCGGCTTTTGCGTAAGCCATCTGCGTGATTTGCTTGCCCGGCAACGCCATGCGCGGGTTGTGGCGCACGGGGAATCGGATATCGTCGAGCGAGGCGTCGGCGAGCCGCTGGCGTCCGTATTCGGAAGAGATGCCGTCCTGCAGAGCCGTGTCGGCGCGCTGCTCAATCCATTTCTCTCTCAGCCGTGGGATGCCCTTGTTGATGTCCACCTCCACGTTGGGGTCGGTGTAGACGCCGCTTGTGTCGTTTACCACGACAGGGGCGTTTTCGGTCATCACCTTCTCGCCGTTGACGATTTTCACCGTCGGAGTCAGCTTGATGCGGCGCATACCCACCTTAATCGGGTAAATCGAGCCGTCGACATAGATTTTTTCGGAATTCGGATAAGAATTTACGTTGATATCTGTAAGTTCCATATTAATAAGTTTTTTGTTGATTATTATTCATCAAGAAATGCAGTCAGAGGGCTGCTTGCCTCGGCGTGGTCCGACTGGTTTCCGAGTCCGGCAAGGTAGGCAGTGCGTCCAGCCTCCGTGGCGAGGCGGAAAGCGCGCGCCATAGCCACCGGGTCGCCAGCCACCGCGATAGCCGTGTTGACGAGCACCGCGTCGGCACCCATCTCCATCGCCTCGGCAGCATGCGACGGCGCTCCGAGTCCAGCGTCGACCACCACCGGCACGTTTGTCTGGTCGATTATTATTCGGAGCATCTCGCGCGTTGTCAGCCCCTTGTTGGTTCCGATAGGCGCTCCGAGAGGCATCACTGCCGCCGTGCCCACGTCTTCCAGCCGTTTGCAGAGCACGGGGTCGGCTTGGATGTAAGGCAGCACCACGAAGCCGAGTTTGGCGAGTTTTTCGGTGGCCTTCAGCGTTTCTACCGGGTCGGGGAGCAGATATTTAGGGTCGGGGTGGATTTCGAGCTTTATGAAGTTTGTGCCGAAACAGTCGCGCGACAGCTGAGCCGCCAGCACCGCCTCGTCGGCGTTGCGCACACCCGATGTGTTGGGCAGGAACTGCACGTGCTCGCGGTTTATGTGTTTGAGCATGTCGTCAGAAGCGGCGTCGCTCGTGTCGAGGCGTTTCATCGCCACGGTAATCATTTCAGAGCCCGACTCCAGGATAGCGTCGAGCATAGCATCGTTTGAGGAGAACTTACCAGTTCCGACAAACAGACGGGAAGAAAACTCTCTTCCACCGATAGTCAATTTGTCCATTTTTTTTATTCGTTATATTGTCGTTCTACAATTTTTTCAAGTATGCTGATCATGTCGGCGGTGTGCTTCGCCATGTTGTCGGCGTTTATCAGCTCGCCCGACACGGCAATGCCTCTCACACCGGTTGCCATCACGTCCTCGATGTCGGCTATCGTGATGCCGCCTATTGCCACCACCGGCAGGTTGATGCTCGCGTCCTTCATCCGCGCAATGATGTCGCGGTAGCCGTCAAGTCCGAGCACGGGGCTCAGTTTCTGCTTCGTGGCGGTGAAGCGCAGGGGTCCGAGTCCGATGTAGTCGATGTCGAGATGGCGCAGCGCCTGCACGTCGTCAAACGTGTTTGCGGTTGCACCGATAATGAAGTCGCCTCCGAGAATTTCGCGCGCCTCGTCGGGGTGCATGTCGTTTTTTCCAAGATGCACGCCGTCGAGCTGCAGCTCCTTGGCGATGTCGACGTGGTCGTCGACCACGAGGATGCAGTCGTCGACGTCGGCGCAGATTTCCTTTGCGCGCTTTGCCGTGGCAACAATCTCATCGCGAGTGGCGTCCTTCATGCGCAGTTGCACCCACCGGCATCCGCCGTCGACGGCTTGCCTTATCTCCTCCTCTATTGTCATCCGGGAGGATGGATGTGTTATGAATTGCAGCATATTCTTATATTATTTTGTTACGTTGTTCTACAATAAGCTCCACGCGGCGGCAGAACTCCTCTGCGCCTACGCCAAACAGGTATCCCAGGAAGGCGCATCCTCCGAAACCCACGTCGGCGAGCCACGGGATTTTGCCGGCGGTCACGCCTCCGAGCGCCATCACCCTCGCATCGACGTGTCCGCGCAGCTGCTCCTCGCTGAAATGCGAGGCGTAGCCCTGCTTGCTGATGCTGTCGAACACGGGGCTAAGAAACACGTAGTCGAGCTCTCTGCTTTCAGCCACCTCCTCCAGCGAGTGGCAGCTGCGGCTCACGGCGCCCTTCCATCCTTCCGGCACCCTCGGCGACCTCTTGTTGAGATGCACCCCGCCAATGCCCTTTTCGGCAGCCACGTCGGGGAAATAGTGCATCGCCAGCCGGTCGGCGATGCCCGCCGGCAAGGTGTCGACATAGCCACGCATCTCCTCCTCTCCGCAGTGGGGCTTGCGCAGATGCACGGCGTCGAAACCGGCGTCTAACAGGTGTGTTATGCGCCAAGCCTCGTCGGGCAGCGTCAGCTCGGGCGTTATGGCAATGAGTTTGAACGCCATGGGTCTACCCTCCGTAGAAAGCCTTGATGACGAGCACCGTGTCGCCGTCGTGGAGCGCAGTGGCGTCATATTCGGTCTTCGGCACCATCTGTCCGTTGACCGCCACGGCGATGTTGACCGCCGAGATGCTTTTTTTGCCGAGCATACAGCTCACGGTGGCACCGTCGTCGAGAAGCAGGCTCTCATCGTTGAATTTTACAGTAATCATATAGTTTTCAGTTTGTTAGGGTTAAACAGATGATTCACCGGACCGTGTCCGCCGCCCACAGCGACATTGGCACCGGCGACGAGCGCGTTGTGCAGATAGTTTTTGGCGCAGCCCACGGCCTCGGCCAGCGGTAATCCCAGAGCGAGGAAAGAAGCGACAGCCGACGACAGGGTGCATCCCGTGCCGTGAGTGTTGACCGACACGACGCGCCGGCTGCTGTATTCGCGAAGCTCCCCGTCGGCAAACAGCACGTCGACAGCCACATCGCCGTCGAGATGTCCGCCTTTGACGAGAGCCGCGCGGCATCCCTTCTCCACGATGCACCGCGCCGCCTCGCGCGCCGGCGCGATGCCGTCGATGGCGATGCCCGTCAGATGCTCCGCCTCCATGAGGTTTGGCGTCAGCAGCGACGCGAACGGGAACAGTTTCTCCTTTATGGCTTCGACGGCGTCCTCCTCGATGAGCCGGCTTCCGCTTGTGGAAATCATCACAGGGTCGAGCACCACGTTTTGCGGATGCCAGTGGCAGAACCTGTCGGCAACCGCCTCCACGATGCTCCGCGAGTAGAGCATCCCGATTTTCACCGCGTCGGGGCGCAAGTCGGAGAACACGGCGTCAATCTGCCGCGCCACCATGTCGGGGTCGATGCCCTGCACACCGTCGACGCCGAGCGTGTTTTGCGCCGTCACCGCCGTGACAGCCGAAGCCGCATAAACGCCGATAGCCGACATTGTCTTTATGTCGGCCTGTATGCCCGCTCCGCCCGAAGAGTCGGAGCCTGCGATTGTCAGAACTATTGGATATTTAGCCATACGCACTCTTTTTTTGCTTGACGAACAAAAGTGCCTATGAAAAAGAGAATATTATGTCACACAATCCCTGCGCCGGCATTATCCGTATCAGGTTCGGAGGGTATAATCTCAGCCCTAAGGCACCCCTTTGTTCTTCCGATGCAAAGATAGTGCAAGGTGAGCGAAAAAGCAAGCCGAAGCAATGCTTTTTCTTTTCTAAGGTCCTTAAGGTCTTTAAGGTCCTTAATAAGAAAAAAAGCGCACCTAACCGGTGCGCTTTTAGCTGGTGTATGAGGGAATTTGTTATTTGGTCACTCTTTCAAGCCATTTCACCATGCCGAGCATCACGCCCATAGAGACGGCACACACGACGAGGAACACACCCCAACATTCCCAGATAGGCCATTTGTTGTACATCAACGGGCCAATCCAAAGGAACAGGTTTCCGAGGGCAGTAGCACCGAGCCACAGACCCTGGCAGAGACCCTGCAGGTTTTTCGGCGCCACCTTCGACACGAACGAGAGTCCGAGCGGCGAGATGAAGAGTTCGGCAACGGTGAGGAAGAAGTAGACCACGATGAGCACCCATGGTCCAGCCTTCATGCCCGCTTTTGCCACAGTGTCCATTTCCTTGAACGTCTCAGCCGACGGGTATCCCTGCTGCCAAGAGAAGATGGTGAGGAAGAGGAATGCGAGTCCGGCGATGCCCATACCGAATGCGATTTTCTTCGGTGTCGAGATTTCGCGTCCGCGGCGGGTGAAGTATCCGAAGAAGAGCATGATGAGCGGCGTGAGCACGATCACGAAGAACGGGTTGATTGCCTGCCATATCTCCGGCGCTATCTTGTCGGTCTGCACGAAGTCGCGTGCGAAGTAGGCGAGCGACTGTCCGTTCTGGTGGAACGAGAACCAGAAGAAGATAACTATTCCGAGCACTGCGAAGAGAGCATACATGCGCTGCTTGATTTCCTTTGCCATCGCTGCTTTCTCGTCGGCAGAGTAGTTTACTGTTTCTTTCTTCTCCTTCTTGCCCGGTGTCGGGAACACTTGACGGCAAGCGATGAAGATGACGAGCGAGATGAGCATTGCAGCCACCGACGCGATAAACGAGTAGTGGATACCGGTGTTGAACACGTCGAGATACTGCGTGCAGAAAGCCGACATGTCGGTGACGGTCTCGCCCATGTTGGCGTCTTTGGCGAGGGTTGCGAGGTTTGCCGTCTCGTTGGCCTTCATAGCCGCTCCGTCGATGAATTTATGGCAGAGCGCGGGGAGGTCGGCGTTGTAGAGCATGTGGTTTGCCTTGAGCCACCACTCGCGGAGCAGCGGCGCCACAAACGGAGCTACGAGTCCGCCGATGTTGATGAAGACGTAGAAGATTTGGAAGCCCGAGTCGCGGCGGCTTTTCGCCTCGCGCAGGGCGTCCTCGCCCTTGAGAGCCGCCTCAGCCTCGAAGTTGTCGTACATCTGACCGACGATAGCCTGCAGGTTGCCCTTGAACAAGCCGTTGCCGAAGGCAATGAGGAACAGCGCCACGCAGGTTACCGGCAGCAGCCATCCTATGTTGTCGGGAGTGGAGAGCACCGGCACGGAGAGAATCACGTAGCCGAGCGCCATCACGATGAGTCCCGCCATGATTGTCATTTTGTATTTCTGCGACTTGTCGGCGATGATGCCTCCCACGAGGCTGAGCACGTAGATGCCGCAGTAGAACACGGAGTAGATGATTGCGCTCACTTCGTCAGACAAGCCGAACTTTGAGCATAAGAACAGCACCAGCACGGCGTTCATGATGTAGTAGCCGAACCGTTCGCCCATGTTTGAGAGGGCGGCTGCGAGTAGTCCTTTTGGATGGTTTTTAAACATAAATGGAAGTTTTTTACGGTTTGTATATTTATTTGTTTTTGTTTTCTTTATATACATTAGCCACCGCCACCGCGAAAGCCGCCAGCGACAATGCCAGACACGCCCACACCGACCAGCTCAAGGTGGAGAGGATTGAGATTTTCTCCATTCCGGCGCCGAGGATGTCGCCCTGCGGATAGCTCGCAATCATGTAGACGAAGTAGCCGAAAAACATCAGCGGCAGCGCGGCAAACGAGATTGAGAGCACGTGCGCTCCGCGGCTTTTCGTGACGAGGGTCGCGGCTGTGCCCGCCAAGCCGATAAACGGCATCAGGAAGGGCACCATCTCCAAGTATTTTCCGATTTTGAAGAATGTTGCCACATACTCCCATCCGTAGCCGAATCCGAACAGCGGGATGGAAAAGAGCGGCACGGCGGCATAGACCACCGCCACGGCGAGGGTCGCGCCTATGGCTGTCAGCACAAGCGGTTGTTTCAGTTGACTGTTCATTGCTGTTGTTGTTCTTTTGTTTTATAGGCGAGCGCATACATCTTTATCTGCTTCACCATGGCGAGCAGCCCGTTGCTGCGCGTCGGCGACAAGTGCTCGGTCAGCCCTATGCTGTCGATGAAGTAGAGGTTTGCGTCGAGGATGTCGGCAGGCGTCTGGTCGGAGAGCACGCGCACGAGCATCGATATTATGCCCTTCACGATAATCGCGTCGCTGTCGGCCTCGAAGTGGATTTTGCCGTCACGATACTCGGCGTTGAGCCACACGCGGCTCTGGCATCCTTCGATAATGTTGTCGGGCGTCTTGTGGCGCTCGTCGATAGGCGGAAGCGCGTTGCCCATCTCGATGATGTATGAATACTTGTCCATCCAGTCGCTGAAGCCACTGAACTCATCGATGATTTCGTCTTGAATTTCGTTTATCCGGTTATTCATAATCGCAAAAATACGCATTTTTTGAATAAACAATGCCGTTGCGCAAGGAAAAATGCACCTTTGCAATCAAAAAAATATGTGCGGTTGTCTCTTTTTTCCGAAAAGCGGCACTCCTCCACATGTAACTTTGCAGCAGAAAACAAAAAAAACACACATCCACCATGACTTACATCGAAATCATAAACCGATTCTGGAAGATTCATCAGTTCGACCATTTCTCGTCGGCTGAGATTGCCGTCTACTTCTATCTCCTCAACATGGCGAACCGCAACATGTGGGAAGACGAGATTGCCGTTGCCACCGCCGAGCTGTGCGCATCCATCGGCATGCGCCGCTCCACGATTATCCGCGCGCGTCAGAGCCTCAGGGAAAAAGGGCTGATCGAATGCCGCGAGGGTGTGCGCAACTCCCGCACGCCGGTCTACCGCATTGTCACATCCGCAACCACTAAGGCAACCACTAAACCTACCACTAAGCCTACCACTAAGCCAACCACTAAGGAGACCTTATATAAAGATAAAGACATAGACAAAGAAAATATTTCTCTCTCTACGGAGGAAAAACCGATTGATGAAATCGAAAAAATTCTTGTTGCCGACCACAGATGGCAGACAGACGTGGTGAAGCTGACAGAAAAACACCGCGGCCCGGCGCAGACGGCGGAGCTGCTGCCTTTCATACATGAGTTTTTCGGATACCTGCGCTCCTGCGGCGTCAGAACCAAGACGGTTGACGACTGCCGCGCCCACTTCGTCAACAAGATGAACCGCGAATACATCAAGACTTTCAATAAACATAAGAGCAAAACCTTTAAACAAGACTTCTATGAGAATCAACGACCAATTGAAGCTCCAGCTGATGGGACGGATGCCTATGATGCCCCGTTTTAGGCTTCCCGTGAGCCAGGAGTATGCCGAGAGCTGTCTCGCAATGGCGGTGGCGGCGGAGGTGGAAAGCCGCGGACACAGCATCTCGCCCGACGGCGACTTCGAGCAGTGCGTGAGGCAGACGGCGGCATGGACGGTCAACGCCTCGCCGCGCCACAGCCTGCTGCTGGCAGGCAGATACGGCAACGGCAAGACCACGTTTCTGAGAGCCCTGCAGAGCCTCGTAAACGCCTTCGACCTCAGAGATCCCATGACGGGAAAGCGCATGAGGATGCCGCTCTACAACGCTGTGGCGCTCACCGAGATGCACCGCACGTCGGTCGCCGAATGGCACAACGTGGCGCGCGCACCGCTGCTCGCCATCGACGACCTGGGCACGGAGCCGCGCGAGGTGATGGAGTTCGGCAACATGACCGCCCCCATGCGCGACCTGCTCGAGATACGCTACGACCGCTCGCTGCCCACGCTCATCTCCACCAACATGACTCCAGCCGACATCACCAAGAGATACGGCGACCGCATCGGCGACCGCATGCGCGAGGTGATGGAGGTGGTGAGGTTCCGCAACGGCTCCTACCGCCGATAGCCCCCTCCCCGCGCGCCGCCGCGCCTGTGAAAATGGTTTTTTGTCGGATTTTTTCTTCAGATTATAACCAAATAATTGTAACTTTGCATAAGTTAGGATTGATATAACTGAAAGAAACATGAAGATAAGAAATATTTTCACGGCGGCGGCGCCGTTGTCATCGCGGCAGGCTCCGCCAGGGCTGCAGAGCCGGCGGCTCCTGCCACACTGTTTGAATACCCGTCGGTGCCCGACAAGCTCACCAAGCCGGCTATGCGCGCCAACTTCATGGTGGAGCATCTCTGGGACAAGTGCGACCTTGAGAAGACCGCCGTCACCGACCTCGCCGCGTTCCACAACACGTTTACCGACTATCTGTCGTTTTTCGCGCTCGCCGACAAGGCTGTGGTCGAGAAATCGATAAAGAAATACGTGGAGCGCGTGGCGAAGAACCCCACCACCCTCAACCTCACCGTAGGCATGCTCCACTCCGACGTGCTCAACCTCCGCAGCCAGTACTGCTCCGACGAGGTCTACACGATGTTTGCCGACAACATAGCCGCCGCCAAGAAGGTCGACAAGGCTCTGAAGGCAAAGCTGCAGGCACAGGCGGCGGTGCTCGCCAACTCGGCGGTGGGCGCCACCGTGGCCGACTTCCCGCTGCGCCAGTCGCCAGCCGGAGCGGCATCGCTCTACGGGCTCACCGCAGGCACCACAATCCTCTTTTTCAACTCCGACGGATGCATTGACTGCTCAATCTACAAAGTGCGCCTGAGCGCAAGCATAGCCGCCTCGTCGCTCATCAAGGAGGGGCATCTGCGCATTGTCTCCGTCTATGGCGGCGACCCCGCGGCAGTAGAGAGCAAGCTTGCCACCGAGCCCGCCGACTGGGAAGTGGCATGCATCAACACCGCAGCCTACGACCAGCGTCTGCGTCCGGCGGTCTACGTGCTCGACAGCGACAAGAAGATAACCACCAAATTTGTCGACATCGACAGCCTGCTGCGCGCCATCGAGAGCGTGGCGCAGGCAAACGACAAATAAAAACAACTGAGATATGAGAAGACATCGCAAACTCCTACGGCGCATATTCGTCGCCGAGGCATACCGCACCTACGGCAACCTGTCGCGCTTCTTCATCCGCGTGTTTGCCGGCGTGATGTTCATGCAGTTCGGCATCCGCCAGATTGCAAACTACGACTTCTTTGTGAAATATTTCCCCGACCTCCTCGGCATGGGCTCCGCCACCACGCTCGACATGATGATAGCCATCGAGGTGGTCTGCTCGGCATTCCTGATCTTCGGATTCCTCACCCGCCTCTCCGTGGTGCTGCCCACGCTCTCCATGGCGGTGGCAGAATGGTATATCCTCGACAACGGACTGATGGCGGGCATCGCCAACATGCCTATGGGCGAGGTGGCGCTGATGTCGAGCCTGCAACTGGGCTACGTGCCGCTGCTCTTTGTCGGCATGTTTGTGTTTATAATGCTGGCAGGTCCGGGAAAGGTGTCGGTCGACTATCTGCTGTCGCTCTACTTCACCAACAAGGACAGCCTTAACGAACTTAAAAACTTTTAGGAGGAAAAGAATAAATATACAATGAGAACAGCCGTATTGATTTCGGGAGGCGTCGACAGCGCCGTCGTGGTGCACAAACTCAAGGAGGAGGGCCACGACCTGACGCTATTCTACATCCGCATCGGAATGGACAACGGCGAGGGCGACTGCTCCGCCGAGGAAGACATCGAGATGTGTACCGCCATAGCCCACCGCTACGGGCTGCCGCTCGAGGTGGTGTCGCTACACCAGGAATACTGGGACAACGTGATGGAATATGCGCTGCGCACCGTCAGAAGCGGGCTGACGCCAAACCCCGACATGATGTGCAACAAGATGATAAAGTTCGGCTACTTCGAGCAGCGTTGGGGCAAGGACTTCGACATAACAGCCACCGGACACTACGCCACGACCACCGTTGTCGACGGGCGCAAATATCTCGCCACGGCGGTCGACCCGGTGAAGGACCAGACCGACTTCCTCGCGCAGATTTCCTACGAGCAGCTGATGCACCTGACGTTCCCCATCGGCTCGATGCCGAAGGAGGAGGTGAGGCGCATAGCGCAGCAGGCGAAACTGCCCAACGCCTACCGCAAGGACAGCCAGGGAATATGCTTCCTGGGCAAAATCAACTACAACGACTTCATACGCCGCCATCTGGGCGAGAAGAAGGGCAACATCATCGAGCTGGAGACAGGCAAGAAAATCGGCGAGCACCGCGGATTCTGGTTCCACACCATCGGTCAGCGCAAGGGCTTGGGGCTGAGCGGAGGTCCGTGGTATGTGGTGAAGAAGAACGTGGCTGACAACACTATCTACGTCAGCCGCGGATACGACACCGACAAGCAGTATGGCAAGACGCTCCACCTCGACGAGATGCACTTCATCAGCGGAAACCCGTGGGAGGGACAGACCGAGCCGGTCGACATCATGTTCAAGAACCGCCACACGCCAGTGTTTATGAAAGCGCGCTTCGTGCCGCTCGGCGGAAGGGAATACGTCATCGAGTCGGAAGAGAAGGTGCAGGGCATCGCCCCCGGACAGTTTGCCGTGGTCTACGACGCCACCGGCCACCTCTGCTACGGCAGCGGAATCATCACCGGACAGAAAGTGGTAATCTAACAACAAAAACAGCTGCGACATGACCGACAGAGTGAAAATCAGCGTGATGGGCATCACCCACAGCCAGATACAGAAAGGCGCCTACGCCGTGCTTCTCACCGAGGACGGCGGACCTCACCGCATCCCCGTGGTGGTGGGCATCGCCGAAGCACAGTCGATAGTGGCATGGATGGAGCGCGTCACCCTGCCGCGCCCGCTCACCCACGACTTGTTCCGCTCGGTGACACGCGCCTTCGGCATCAGAGTGAAAGAGGTGTTTGTCAGCAAGTTTGAGAAAGGAATATTCTACTCCGAAATCACGTTTGCCGACGGCGACCGCGAAGTGGTGGTCGACGCGCGCACATCCGACGCGCTCGCCATCGCCCTGCGCTCCCACGCCCCCATCTACACCACCCGCGAGGTGATCGACGAGACGGGATTCATCGCCGAGGGGTTTGACGACGCGCCGGCTGCCGACCGCGACACCACCACCGTCGACGACGCAAGCCTGCTGCCGCTCAACCGCCTTGCCGAGGAGGAGCTGCAACGCATGCTCGCAAAGTGCATCAGCACGGAGGAGTATGAGCGCGCGGCGGAGATAAAGGCTGCCATCGACGAGAAACGCAGGCAGCAGAAACAAGAAAAAATCTAACAAAAAAATACAGAAAAACTTATGAGAAATCTACGTACAAGGTTTGCGATAATGAACTTCATGCAGTTCGCTGTGTGGGGCTCTTACCTTACCTCAATGGGAACCTACCTGTTCAGCATCGGAATGGGTGAACACATCGGAATGTTTTACGCAATGCAGGGCATCGTGTCGCTCTTCATGCCGGCGCTGATGGGAATCCTCGCCGACCGCTACGTCCCGGCACAGAAGCTGCTGAGCGCGTGCCACATCATCGCCGCCGCATTCATGATTGCCGCGGGCTACTACGGCATGACCACCGGCAGCGAGGCGCAGTTTGCAACGCTGTTCACACTCTACTCCTGCAGCGTGGCGTTCTACATGCCTACCCTCTCGCTCTCCAACTCCGTTGCCTACAGCGGTCTTGAGGGTGCCGGACTCGACCCCGTGAAGGTGTTTCCGCCGATACGCACACTCGGCACCGTCGGTTTCATCTGCATGATGTGGTTTGTCGACCTGATGGGATTCCAGCAGAACTACAACCAGTTCTTCGCCTGCGGCGCCGTGGGTCTGCTCTTCGGTGCCTACGCCCTGACGCTCCCATCATGCCCAGTGAGCAACGACGGCGGAAGCTCGGTGGCTCAAGCCCTCGGCCTCGACGCCTTCAAGCTGTTCAAGCAGAAACGCATGGCGATATTCTTCATCTTCTCGATGCTCCTCGGCGTGTCGCTGCAGATTACCAACGGATTCGCCAACACCTATATCACAAGCTTCGGCTCGATAGCCGAATATCAGGGCACGTTCGGCGTGGAGCACGCCAACATGCTGATTTCGCTGTCGCAAGTTTCGGAAACGCTCTGCATCCTGCTCATCCCGTTTGTGATGAGCCGTTTCGGCATCAAGCGCGTGATGATCATCGCGATGCTGGCATGGGTGTTCCGCTTCGGGCTCTTCGGCTTCGGCAACCCGGGCAGCGGCGTCTGGATGTTTGTCCTCTCGATGATTGTCTACGGAGTGGCGTTCGACTTCTTCAACGTCTCCGGCTCGCTCTTCGTCAACCAGGAAGTGAGCGGCAAGCTGCGCTCGAGCGCGCAGGGACTCTTCGTGCTGATGACAAACGGCGTGGGTGCCACGGTGGGCACTCTCGGCGCGCAGGCGGTGATCAACAACTTCGTCGACATGACGTCGATGGCGCCGCAGGTAGAAGGATGGCAGACGTCATGGCTCATCTTCGCCGGCTACGCTCTCGCGGTGGCTCTGCTGTTTATGATGGTGTTCGACTCCGGAAAGAAACGCCAGCCTACAGAAAAACTGACAAGATAAAGAAAAAACAACGTAAAAAAGCAATATGCATCGATTTTATGCTCCCGACATTACCACGACAATGCTGCTCCCCGACGAGGAGGCGCAGCATTGCGTGCGCGTGTTGCGGCTGAAAGAGGGCGAAGAGGTGGAGGTGGTCGACGGAAAAGGGCATCTCCATCTGTGCCACATCCTGAACGCCAACGCCAAAAACTGCGCCGTGGAGATTGTCGGGACAACCGACGTGAAGCCCCACTGGGGATGCCGCATCACGGTGGCTATCGCTCCGACAAAAAACATGGACCGCATGGAATGGATGGCGGAGAAGGTGACGGAGATGGGCGTTGACCGCATCGTGCCGCTCCTGTGCCGATACTCGGAGAGGAAGGTGCTGAAGACGGAACGCCTGCGCAAAATCCTCGTGGCGGCGATGAAGCAGTCGCTGAAGGCTACGCTGCCGCAGCTCGACGACCTCACGCCGTTTGACGATTTTATGAAGGCTCTCCCCGACGGACAGCGGTTCATTGCCTACTGCGACCCCGCAATACCGAGGCGCGACTTCGTGAAGGAATGCCTTCCGGAGAGCGACGTGACGATTCTCGTCGGACCCGAAGGCGACTTCAGCCAGCCCGAGATACGCGCGGCTCTCGATGCCGGATTCATCCCCGTGAGCCTCGGCGACAGCCGTCTGCGCACAGAAACGGCGGGCGTGTTTGCCTGCGCCGCAATCCACACGATAAACCAATTGAAAAAATGATAGAACAACTCAAAAACTCTGCCTCAGGCAACTTCTTCCTGCTCGCAGGCCCTTGCGTGATAGAGGGCGAACAGATGGCTATAGACATCGCCGGACAAATAGTGGAAACCACCCGTCGGCTGGGAATTCCTTACGTGTTCAAAGGAAGCTACCGAAAGGCGAACCGCTCGCGGATAGACTCGTTTACGGGCATCGGCAACATAAAGGCGCTCGAAGTGCTGAAAAAGGTGGGACAAACCTACAACATCCCCGTGGTGACCGACATCCACGCCGCCGAAGAGGCTGCGATGGCTGCAGAATATGTCGACGTGCTGCAAATTCCGGCGTTCCTATGCCGACAGACCGACCTGCTCGTGGCGGCGGCGCGAACCGGAAAGACGGTCAACATCAAGAAGGGACAGTTTCTGTCGCCGGAGGCTATGGAATTCGCAGTGCAGAAGGTGAAGGACTCGGGCAACAACGACGTGGCGATAACCGAGCGCGGAACGACGTTCGGCTACCAGGACCTGATTGTGGACTACCGCGGAATCCCTACGATGCGCCGGTTCGCACCAGTGATTCTCGACGTGACACACTCGCTGCAGCAGCCAAACCAGACGTGCGGCGTGACGGGCGGACTGCCCCACCTCATCGAGACAATGGCGCGATGCGGAATCGCTGCCGGTGTCGACGGTCTGTTTATGGAGACGCATCAGAACCCAGCGGTGGCGAAGTCGGACGGGGCAAACATGCTGCCGCTCGACCGCATGGAGGGACTGCTCGAACGGCTGTCGGCGCTGCGCATGGCTGTAAACGAAATAAACCGCTGATGGGACGCATTCTCGCTATCGACTACGGACGGAAGCGCACGGGAATAGCCGTGACCGACACGCTGCAGATTGTGGCAAACGGTCTCACCACCGTGCCCACCCATCAGCTGCTCACGTTTCTGAAGCAATATGTGGCGAAAGAGCCCGTGGAACGGATTGTCGTGGGGCTGCCGAAGCAGATGAACAACGAGCCGTCGGAGAGCATGCGCTACATCAAGCCGTTTCTCGCCCAGCTGGCTAAGGAAATGCCGCAGATGCCGGTGGAAATGTACGACGAGCGGTTCACATCGGTGATTGCCCACCGCGCCATGCTCGACGGAGGAATGAAGAAGACGGCGCGCCGCGACAAGGCGATTGTCGACGAAATCTCTGCCACAATCATCCTCAACGATTTCCTCGAAAGCCGGCGATGACGCAAAAAAACAAAAAAAAACACGAAATAAGATATGATACTACCTATTTATTTATACGGTCAGCCCGTGCTCAGACAGGAGGCCGACGATGTGGATGAAAACTATCCCGACCTGAAAAAACTGGTCGAAAACATGTACGAAACGATGTACGAATCGGACGGCGTAGGACTCGCCGCACCGCAAATCGGTCTGCCGATACGGCTGATCGTAATCGACGCCGACGTACTCAAAGACACGTTCCCTGAACTTGAGGGCGTGAAAATGACTCTCGTCAACCCGGAACTCGACATCCTGACCGACTCTCCGACAGTGAGCCGCTCGGAGGGATGCCTCAGCCTCCCCGGACTCAGCGAAAACGTGGTGCGCCACGAGAAGGTGCGCCTCAACTGGCTCGACGAGGACTTCGTGGAGCACGAGCAGGTGTTTGAGGGATTCCTCGCGCGAATCATCCAGCACGAATACGACCACCTCGACGGAATCCTCTACGTTGACCGCATCTCGCCGATACGCAAACAGCTGATAAAGACAAAACTGAACAACATCGCCCGCGGACGAGTGCGCTGCGACTACAAAATCAAAGAAACACGAAAACACTAAGAAACATCAACCAAAATCAGAAAAAATTATGGCTGACGACAAGAAAGTGATATTCTCAATGGTGGGAGTGAGCAAAATCTACCCTCCACAGAAACAAGTGCTCAAAGACATATACCTGTCGTTCTTCTACGGCGCGAAAATCGGAATCATCGGTCTGAACGGTGCCGGAAAGTCGACGCTGCTGAAGATTATCGCGGGTATCGACAAGCAGTATCAGGGAGAAGTGGTATTCTCCCCGGGATACAGCGTAGGATACCTGGAGCAGGACCCGAAACTCGACCCTTCGAAAACCGTCAAGGAAATCGTGCAGGAGGGCGTGCAGCCGGTGCTCGACCTGCTGAAGGAATTCGACCAGGTGAACGAGAGCTTCGCCGACCCCGACGTGCTTGAGGACCCCGACAAGATGGACAAGCTGATAAACCGGCAGGCGGAGCTGCAGGACAAGCTCGACGCAGCCGACGCATGGAACATCGACAACAAGCTGGAACGCGCTATGGACGCGCTGCGCTGTCCGCCGGAAGACCAGAACGTGGCAACACTGTCGGGTGGCGAACGCCGACGCGTGGCGCTGTGCCGACTGCTGCTGCAAAACCCCGACATCCTGCTGCTCGACGAGCCTACCAACCACCTCGACGCTGAATCGATCGACTGGTTGGAGCAACACCTGCAACAGTATCCGGGCACGGTGATATGCATCACCCACGACCGATACTTCCTCGACCACGTGGCGGGATGGATTCTCGAACTCGACCGAGGCGAGGGAATCCCCTGGAAGGGAAACTACAGCTCTTGGCTCGACCAGAAGACAAAACGGATGGCGCAGGAGGAGAAGCAGGCAAGCAAACGGCGCAAGACGCTCGAACGCGAGCTGGAATGGATTCGCATGGCGCCGAAAGCGCGTCAGGCAAAAGGAAAGGCGCGCCTGTCAAGCTACGACCGACTGCTCAACGAGGACCAGAAGGAACGCGAGGAGAAACTCGAAATCTTCATCCCCAACGGTCCGCGCCTCGGAAACAAGGTTATCGAGGCTCAACACGTGGCGAAGGCTTTCGGCGACAAGGTGCTGTTTGACGACCTCAACTTCATGCTGCCGCCTAACGGCATTGTCGGCGTGATCGGTCCGAACGGTGCCGGAAAAACTACGCTCTTCAAACTCATCATGGGGATGGAACACGCCGACAAGGGTACCTTTGAAGTGGGCGAGACGGTGAAAATTGCCTACGTCGACCAAAACCACAAGGACCTCGACCCCGAAAAGACGGTCTACCAGGTGGTGTCGGGCGGCACCGAACTCTTCCGCATGGGCGGACGCGACGTGAACGCACGCGCATACCTCTCGAAATTCAACTTCGCGGGTGCCGACCAGGAGAAGAAAATCGGTATGCTCTCCGGCGGTGAGCGCAACCGCCTGCACCTGGCAATGGCGCTGAAGGAGGAAGGCAACGTGCTGCTCCTCGACGAGCCGACCAACGACATCGACGTGAACACGCTGCGCGCGCTGGAGGAAGGCTTGGAAAACTTTGCCGGATGCGCAGTAGTCGTGAGCCACGACCGATGGTTCCTCGACCGAATCTGCACCCACATCCTCGCCTTCGAGGGCGACAGCCAGGTGTTCTTCTACGAGGGCACCTACACGGAGTATGAGGAGGACAAGCGCCGACGCATGGGCGACGTGGAGCCGCACCGCATACGCTACCGCAAGCTGATGGAATAATCCCACACAAACGCGCGCACCGACGCGCTGAAAAAAGAAATGTCGCAGACCCACCCCACCGGTGCGCCTGCGACATTTCTGCATATTTATGCCTTTAACTCAAGCCTTCGATAAGACCGTCCTTGATTCTGATGTTGAGAGCCATAGGCTTCTTCGGCAGTCCAGGCATGCGGAGAATGTCGCCTGCCACGACAACAATCATCTCCGCACCGCTGTTGACAATCACATCGTTGACCTGAAGCTCGAAGCCATCGGCAGCTCCCATGCGCTTAGGGTCGGTGGAGAATGAATACTGGGTCTTGGCGATGCACACCGGGAAATGACCCATGCCGTTGCGCTCAAGGGTCTGCATCATGCGGCGCGCCGACGTGCTGAACACAACCGACGTGGCGCCGTAAATCTCGGTGGCTACCTTCACTACCTTCTCCTCGATGCTGTCGCTGTCGGCATACGCAAAGCGGAGTAGCGCCGACGGCTCCCGCTCGATGGTGTCGACCACAAGACGCGCCAACTCCTCCGCGCCGGCACCGCCCTCGGAAAACGCCCGGTTGACGGCAAACCCTACGCCGAGACGGCGGCAGTGCGTCTCGATGGCGGCAACCTCGGCATCGGTGTCGCTCGGAAAGCGGTTGATGGCAACAATCACAGTCTGCCCGAACTTGCGGATGTTGCGCAGATGCTTGTCGAGATTCTCAAACCCCGCCTCGACGGCCGCCACATTCTCTTCCTTGACAACGCTATAGTCGACGCCGCCCTGCACCTTCAGTCCCTGCACCGTGGCTACAAGAATCGTGAGGCTCGGCTGCAGTCCCGACTTGCGGCACTTGATGTCGTAAAACTTCTCCGCTCCGAGGTCGGCGCTGAACCCTGCCTCGGTGACCACATAGTCGCTGCACGACATCGCTGCCTTCGTCGCCACGATGGAGTTGCAGCCGTGGGCTATGTTGGCAAACGGCCCGCCGTGGATAAACGCCGGCGTATGCTCGATGGTCTGCACAAGATTAGGCTTCATCGCTGCCTTCAGAAGCACCGTGATGGCGCCCTCAACGCCCATATCCTTGACCGTGAACGGCTTGTCGTCGTAGGTGAAACCCAGCAGTATGTTGCCGATGCGGCGCTCAAGGTCGGCGAGGTCGGACGCCAGGCAGACAATAGCCATCAGCTCTGACGCGGCAGTGATGTCGAATCCCGTCTGACGGGTGACGCCGTTGGTGCGCGGTCCCAGACCAATCACCACATCGCGAAGCGCACGGTCGTTGACGTCGAGCACACGCCGCCAAACCACCGTCTTCAGCCCAAACCCTTCCGCCTCATGCTGATACAGATAATTGTCGAGCAATGCGGAAATCATATTGTGGGCAGACGTGATGGCATGGAAATCGCCCGTGAAATGGAGGTTTATCTTCTCCATCGGAACCACCTGGGCATAACCGCCGCCGGCAGCGCCGCCCTTGACGCCGAAACACGGACCCAGCGACGGCTCGCGCAGGGCCACCGACACACGCTTGCCGATGCGGTTCAACCCAAGCGCAAGCCCCACCGACACCGTCGTCTTGCCGATGCCGGCCTTCGTGGCGGTAATCGCCGTGACAAGAATCAGCCTGCTCTTCTTCACCTTAGCCTCGTCGACAATCGACAAGGGCAGTTTAGCTATATACTTACCGTAATGGTCGAGGCACTCGGCGTCGATGCCGGCGCGCTCGGCTACCTTCTCGATGCGGTCCATCGCCACGCTGCGCGCTATTTCTATGTCTGATTTCATCGCTTTTCTCAAATTTATGTGCAAAGGTAGCCATTTCCACCAAACTCCACAAGTCACCGCCCCTCCACGACCGCGAAAGCGGTCACCCACACATAAAGCAACGCCAACAGATGCGCCAAACGTAGACAAAATTTCAGTTATTTGATATAAAATATGCCCATAAAAAGACATATCGAGTTAGAAAACCAATATTTTTTAGTATCTTTGCAGTTACTTAATGATATGTCAAAGTAAGGAAATATAATAATTTATTAATCAATAAGTGCAATTATGAAAAGATTTTATCTCGCCCTGGCGATGTTGGCGGCACTCCCAGCCGCCGCCTCGGCTCAAACCATCCTCAACGAGGGGTTTGAAACGACAAGCACCGACCAGTACAGTCCCAACTTTCCAGACGGTTGGTCGACCGTTGACTCCTACACGGGAAACAACGACAGGTATCGGTGGAACGTATACTATTATGAAAAAGGTACGATGACCGGAACCCACTGCGCGTCGGTCGACGGTCCGATGTTTACAGGCGGTGAGGACGGCGGCGAGGGTCCGCGTGAGGAAATCCTCCTCACTCCGGAGCTCAACCTCGACAACACTTATCAGCTGTCGTTCGACTGGATGGCGGCGTCGAAGGCTGCCATCGACGAAGGCAAGTACGACTTCCAGGTGCGCATCGTGACCGACGGCAACGTGGAGGGAGCCGAGACTATTTGGTCGTTCAACAACGCAACACTGCTGAAGGAGAACGGCAACGTCCCATATCCGTGGACTGCTTGGACTATCTACAAAACGATGATCGACCTGAGCAAATGGCAGGGTAAGAACATCAAGGTGGCGTTTGTCTACAAGATGCTCAAGACCACTGCCAACGTGCTCGACATCGACAACGTGGTGGTGAAGCAGTTCACGCCTGCCACCGGCCCTAAGGGTGTGCTGTCGAAGAAGCAGTACAACTTCGGAGAGGTGTATATAGACTCAAAAATGTTCTCCGATGTGATCACTCTTAAAAACGAAGGCAAGAGCGGCTTGAAAATCACAAGCATCGACTACCCGCAGGGCGTTGGCTCGACAATCGACCCAGCTGTGGTAGACCTCGACGCTAACGCATCGCTCGACTTCAAGCTCAGCTACACCGCCGCGCTCACAACTCCGCAGAGCGGCTACGTGACGCTGCACACCACCGGCGGCGACCTGCAGATAAAGGTGCTCGCAACAAAGGTGGCGCTGCCCGACGGATACACTTTCGAGGGCTTCGAGAACGGATGTCCGCCTGCCGGATGGACCGGAAACGGATGGAAGGCGTCGAATTATTCCATCGAGGGCGACTACACCGCCTACGCTTCGGTGACGCTCGACGGCGCAAGCTATCTGACAACTCCGCGCCTCGACATGTCGACGGGCGCTCACTCGGTGGCATTCTCTGCCTTCAACGAGTTTGACTCCGACGAGGAAAATGCCGTGCCCGACAACGACGTGACGCTCGAATTCTCGAAAGACGGCGGCGCTACATGGGCGACCGTATGGGAGTCGACAAACTACAACGCTCTGGAGAAGGTGAGCGTAGACCTCGGCTCGCCGGCATCTGACAACTGCCTGCTGCGCTGGGCATACAGCGCCGTGGACATCAGCAGCTCCGACAACATTCCTGAGACATCGGTGGCTTTCATCGACGCTATCATCCTTCCGCCGCTCTACGGCAACGGCGGCAAGCCTGCCGAGGCAACTCTCGTCTCGCCTGCCGACAAGTCGGAAAACCTTTACAACAAAAACATCACGCTGACATGGCGTCCGGCGCTCTTCGCCGACGGCTACAAGCTATATGTGGGCTCTGACGCCGCTGCCACAAATCTTGTCAACGGACAAGACCTCGGCAACGCAACTTCTTATGTAATCGCCTCTGCCGACTATGCCACTACCTACAACTGGAAGGTGGTGCCCTACAACGCGCAGGGCGACGCCGAAAATGCAACTGTGTGGACTTTCTCTACCATCGCCGACCAGACGATAAGCACATTCCCGTGGACTGAAAACTTTGAAAGCGGAAACGAGCCGCCGACAGGTTGGAACGTGGAATACGACAGCTACACGAAATGGTCCACTACCAACAAGGTGAACCCATTCGAAGGAAAATACAGCGCATCGGTGGGTTGCAACGTTGCCAACAAATCGTCGCAGCTCGTAACGCCCGACTTCAAAATCCCTGCCGGCTCAAATCTGCAGATGAGCTTCTACTGGGGCAACGCTATGCCTGTAAGCCTGCTGAAAGACGAGACGGGTCTGCGACAGAACCCATCGACTGCCGACAACGGTGTCGACGCTTGCTTCTTTGAGGTGCTCGACGGCGGCGAATGGCATCAGCTGGCTGTGCTCTCCGACAACTCCGACGACCGCTACTGGTATCTCGAAACCGTAAACCTCGCTGCCTACGCGGGCAAGACGGTGACTTTCCGCTGGCGCTACGTGGGACACGACTACGACAACGCGAAGGGCGTGGGTCTCGACCTTATCACGGTGACCACTTCTGCCGACACCAAGGCGTCGTTCAACGCTACGGATTGGAACGCCGGAACGGTCAACTACTACAAGACTGTAAACTCAACTCCGAAATTCTCGGTAATCAACGAGGGCAGCACTGCGCTGACTATAAAATCGGCGAAATTCTCAACCGAGAACTTCACAACCGACCTCGCTGCCGGAACAACGATCGAGCCGAAGAAGGGCGCCGCTTTCTCTATCACGTTCAGCGCGCTCAACGCCGAGGCTCAGGTCAACGACAACCTCGTTGTGGAATTCGATGGCGGATACTCAATCTCTATGCCGGTGACCGGCTTGGCTATGGCCGCCGACTCCCACTACTACGACTTTGAGAACGACACTCCGGGCGCTCTCGCTCCTGAGGGATTCACCACAATCGACGTTGACCGCCAGCTCACAAAGCCGATGACGGGTATGAACTATCCGCAACGCGGAGCGGCTACGGCATTCACCGTGCAGCAGAACTCTGACTGGAACAACGTGCTCGACCCGGTAAGCGGAAACCAGACACTCGTGGCTATCGCCTCACAGGACGAAAGCGCAACTGTCGACGACTGGTTGATCAGCCAGCAGCTCACCGCCACCGACAAGTCGAAATTCCACTTCTACGCCCGCAACTGGGAGTCGACTCTCGCAATCAACCCTTGCGCGCAAAGCTGCGTGGAGGTGCTCGTATCAACTACCGACAACACCAACACGGCAAGCTTCACATCTGTAATGCCTACAACCACAATGCCTTACTACAACAAAGAAACGTGGGAGCACTACTCCGTGGACCTCAGCAAATATGCCGGACAGAAGATATATGTAGCCGTGCGCCACACCGTGAAAGACGGACTGGCGGCTTTCTTCGACGACTTCTACTTTGAGCACTTCACAAACTTCGGCGGCGTCGACAACGTGAATGCAGACAACAAAGTGACTGTCTACCCTAACCCGGTAGCCTCGACACTCTTTGTCAACGGCGCTGACGCCGACTCGCAGATAAGCATCTACAACGCTGCCGGAAGCCTCGTGGCAAACGTCGTCGGCTCTCAAGCCAACGTCGACAGCCTCGCCCCTGGCGTATACGTAGTGCGCGTGGCAACAGCCAACGGCATCGCCACAACACGCATCATAAAGAAATAACACCTTTCTTTATCCACAACCAAAAAGCCTCCTTGACGGGAGGCTTTTTTTGTGCGCCGACACCCAGCCGGGAAGACAGACATAGGGATGCGCAAACCAAGGGCACACAAACAAAAGCGGGCAGCACCATCGGCACTGCCCGCTCCTCATCTGTACGATATTTTTTTTACATCTCCTTCGCGATAGCATCGGCGATGGCCTGCATCTCCTCAGCCGGAAGCGTAAGTTTCTGCTTGTCGAAATACATATCCTTCTCCTCAACGATAGGAATCAGATGGATATGCGCGTGAGGCACTTCAAGACCAATCACCGCAACGCCCACACGCTTGCACGGCAACGCCTTGTCGATGGCCTTCGCCACACGGCGCGCAAACATCGTCAGCGACTGATAGTCGTCGTCTGAAAGGTTGAAGATATAGTCGTTCTCCGTCTTGGGCACCACAAGCACATGCCCCTTGTTCACCGGGTTGATGTCGAGAAAAGCAAAGTTTTTCTCATCCTCCGCCACCTTGTAGCACGGAATCTCGCCCGCAATGATTTTACTGAAAATAGTTGCCATTACAATATCTCGATTTTAACGATTTCAAAAGTCATAACACCCTGCGGCACCTTGATTTCTACGATGTCGCCCACGCGCTTTCCGAGCAAGCCCTTGGCTATCGGTGTGCTCGAAGCGATTTTCTTCTCCTTGAGGTTAGCCTCCGAGTCGGCAACGATGGTATACGCCATAGTAGCCCCGTTCTTGGTGTTTTTGATGGTCACGGTGTTCATGATCTGCACCTCGTCGGTGTTGAGTTTAGCCTCATCGATGATGCGTGCGCTCGCGAGCATATCTTTTAGTTGCGAGATTTTCATTTCAAGCATACCTTGCGCTTCCTTCGCGGCATCATACTCGGAATTCTCCGAAAGGTCGCCCTTATCGCGAGCCTCGGCGATGGCAGCAGAAATGCGGGGACGCTCAACGCTTTCAAGGTAAGCGATTTCCTTCATCTTTTTGTCATAACCATCCTTGGTCATGTAGGTAATTGCCATATCGAAATTTATTTTTAAAATTAGTAAAATAAAAAGAGAATCTCTACCAGCGCATGATCGAGACCCCTCTTCTGTCGTTATTATGTTTCTGAGACAAAGGTAAGCCTAACTTTTATGAAAAGCAAATAAAAACACCAAATTTATTCTACAAAAAAAGGAGGGCACACCGCAAACCCGCGCCGTGCCGCCTATGCATAAGGGTTGGCTGTCCCGTCTAATAAACTATCACTTTTGTCATATTTTCCAAAACCTTGACGAGATATGCTCCCTTCTGCACTGATAGCCTGTCTGCCGACGACGAGCAAAGGTGAGAGGCGACCAGACGTCCGTCTGGCGTGTAAATGTCGGCTGTCTTGCCTTCTGCATTAATCTTGATATAGAATCTGCATGGGACAGCTTTTGATTGCATAATTTTTCAGATAGAAAAGGCAGGACTGGGCAACCGCCCAATCCTGCCTTCGGCTTATAGCGACTATTTTACAATCACTTTCTGCCCGTTCACGACATAGACTCCTGCGCTCACTGCCACAGCGGTCTTGCCGGCCGAGAGTGGCAACACAAGAGTTGCAGAATAACTTATCCCTTCCCTTTGGGAAGGTTAGGATGGGTTAAAAAAACAGACGAGTTGGCACCATTCATGTCAACTCGCCTGTCTGTGCAAAGGGATTTATCTTACAACCACCTTGTAGCTCTCCGTGCCAACCTTCACGATTACCACCTCGCCAGGCTGGGCATTCAGAGTGGCGATGCCGTCAGTGGCGTTTGAGCTGTCGAGCAGCTTGCCGTCGAGAGATAACACCTGGATGCTGGCGTTGCCGCTGAGACCGGATACGGCGATTTGTCCGTCGGCAGTCGTAATCATTGGCTTAGCGGCAGTCTCGGTCTTTTCGATGCCGGTGGTGAGAGTCTGGAATTTGCCGAATCCGCTCCAGGGGGCGGTAGTCTTGTATGCATTCATCGACTCGCCCGGCACATAGAGCGTCATGTTTTCTATCGGCGAATTATCAAATGTGCTCGAATGCGTTTCCGGAACATTCACTGCCTGACAATATATGTCTTTCAACGCCTTGCACTCACTGAATGCACTAATTCCTATGCTATTCACCGAACTTGGTATTATGATGGATTCAAGATTGCGGCAATACTGGAAGGCACGATGTTTGATGGAGGTCACCGTATTAGGTATTTTAACCGACTCAAGGTTTCTACAATTCGAAAACAGACCACCCTCAATGGTCTCCAAAGAATTTGGAAGGATGACTGATTTGAGATTTGAACAACCAGCAAACGTATATGCTCCAATTGCCGTCACAGTATTGGGAATGTTGATGCTTGTGAAGGGGCAACCAAGGAAAGCACTCGTTCCAATCGAAACCACTGATTTAGGGATGGAGACGGAAGTGATATTTGAATACTCGAACGCACGGACTCCAATCGAAGTCACGTCGTAATTGGCATGGCTGAATCCGATATCCGTCGGGATAACGATGTCTCCTTCGTATATGATTCTACTATTACCGTCAGGATTGTTGATGATGGCAGCCTCCCAGGTGTTATCATCCAACCTGTACCATAGACCATCCTGCTTCACTTCGTCGGTGGTAAAGATATGACCGAAATCTCTCCAATAATCAGCACCTGTATAAGCATCCTTACGATTGCAGGGCACATGGAGATTTACCTTGTTCAGATCAACATTTACAAAAACATTTTCTTCCGTCTGTGGGGAATTATCACTGTAGCAATAGAAATCCGTTAAAAATCGACAATCTGCGAATGCATACTCCTTGATCGACGTCACCTCGCCAAAGAGCTTTATCGTCTTGAGACCGGATCCCGCAAAGGCATGCATTTCAATTTGTTTCACGGACACCGGAAGAGAGATATTCTCCAACTTGTCACAACAAACGAACGCACTGACCTTAATCGCTTCTACCCCATTGGGAATATTTATCTCTTCGAGAAGACGACAGTTCGAAAAAGCGAATCTTCCGATATAATATACAGAACTGGGAATAGAGACCGACTTGAGTTCGTAACAACATTCAAAAGCATAGTCACCGATTTCAACCACTTTTTTCTTTTTGCCGTTCCATTTTACTTCAGATGGAATTTTGATTTTGCCCGTATATTTCTTGTTGCCGTGGGTCACGACAGCGTTGCCGTAAACGTCATAACAATAGTAGATGCCATCCACCTCAAAGTCGTAGGCATAACTTGTCACGGCCATTATCGCCAGTAATAAAGCAGTGAAAATTCGTTTGGTATTGATCATAATCATTTAGTTTTTGCTGCCACAGAGCTCCTTGTGTGGCAAGTTTAGTCTGACATGGTTCCGTTGCGTATGGTCGGAGGCAGTGGAGCACGTCTCGCGGCAGGGTGTCTGGGGTGCAAGACACGGTCTCGTATATACGCAAAATCCCCTCGCCCCACAATAACTGCTAATATTGCATGGAAGGTGGATCGCTGCAAATATAGATATTATTATAATATGTTCCAAAGGAATAGGAGATTTTTTATAATGTAGAAACTTTTTGTCCTCTGATTTTAGACAAAAACCTGGATAAGCTCCTGCATGACAGGAATCGGTGGCGCTCATAGTCGCCACCTCGCAAAAGCATACACTGTAAGTATTTGCAACTTATTGTGTACCAATTTGTTTTGATTAAAACGGTAGAAAAGTGATTGCATGGATTTAATGGAGGATGAAAATGACGAAGATTTAACGTATTTAACTTTTGTAAGCCACAAAAATGGAGATGGTGTGCATATTTTGTGCAGAAGTTATTCTCGCAAGGAACAACTCTGGCTATCTCCGCTCTTTTGTTGCCTACAAGGCACAAAAACTCTTAATAATCTAAAAAAACACATTTATAAGTTATTATTTTTGAATAAAAGTTCTTATATTGTCGATTGTTTTGTGTGTTTTTGCGTTCAAATTAAAGATATTTGCAAATGAAAGATTTGAATCGTATTAAAGTTGTTCTAGTTGAAAAGAAGCGAACAGCTAAGTGGCTCGCAGAGGAACTAGGCAAGAACCCTGCAACTGTGAGCAAGTGGTGTACCAATGTGTCTCAACCAGACCTATACACATTAGATAAGATAGCCATTCTGCTTGATATTGACAAACGAGAGCTTATAACAGGTAAAGATTAAAGCTATGACAGATATTGTACAGATTCAAGAATCAGAGTATGATGCAATTCTGCGACAGGCTGTCGCAGTTATCGACAGGACAAGAGCTATGGTGGCAACAACGGTATGTTCTGCCATCGGTACCGCTCATTGGGAGATCGGAAAATTGCTTCACGACAAGAAGATTGAAAGTAAGCATGGAAGCGGCGTAGTAAATCGCTTGTCTTTTGACTTGAAGCAACATTATCCACAGATGGGAGTTTCTCCAAGAAACCTGTGGGACATGAAGAAATTTTATGAACGATTCTGTAATAGTGAGCCAAAACTGCGACAGGCTGTCGCAGTTTTACCATGGGGACATACTTTGACCTTGATGCGCAAGTTCGGCGAAGATGATAATACCATATTATATTACGCGCAGGAAACTACGTCAAAAGGTTGGAACCGTGAACTTCTATATAGTGCCATCTCTCTAAACATGCACATGAGGAAGAATGAACCATCTGACAATAACTTCGAGCAGACTTTACCTGCCACACAGGCGATGTTTGCTAATGAAGTGTTCAGAAGCGGTTATAATCTAGGATTTCTTGGTGTAAAAGACCCCATCTTGGAAACAGAACTTGAAGCCCGACTGGTAGAGAAGGTGAAACAGTTCCTTTTGGAACTTGGCAAAGGTTTCACATATATAGGCAATCAATACGTCCTAGAATACAATGGGAAACGGAGCAAAGTTGATATGCTTTTCTTCCATCGTGGCCTGCATTGCCTTGTGGCTATTGATCTGAAGATTGGAGAATTCAGACCAGAATATGCAGGAAAGATGAACTACTACCTATCATTGCTTGATCGTTTAGAACGTAGGGAAGACGAAAATCGTTCTATCGGTATCATTCTTTGTGCTGAGAAAGATCGTGTGGAGGTGGAGTTAGCATTGGAGGATATGGGCAAACCCATTGGGGTGGCAGATTATCAACTGATTGTGCCACAAGAAGAATTAAAGAAAGTAGTAGCAGAAGAAATGGAAGCTTTTGGTAAGGAACTTCCTCTTCGAACTGAAACGGAAGAGGGGGCAAAGCAAGAATGACAATAACACGGCATAAAAATAAAGATATAGTAAATATATGAAACCAGATTCAATATTATATTATCCTCATATTGAATTCCAAAATGAAGCGTGGGTTAAGTCCAGCTTGTTACTTTGGAACCATGTATATCGAATTGTCCCAGAAGGTTATGTTCCCAATGATAGTGATGATATCAAAGCATTGGTTGATGAAGACTTGGTTAGGGGCATTAAGTTGGATGATAAAGATAGAGAAGATACATGTGACGAATTCCTAAAACTCTGTGATAGAATAGAGAATCATATGCCTGCGGGTCTTATTCCCTCGGATGAAGATAGAATTCACCCTGGAAAAATTGACAGCAGGTTATATCCTTATCTCGACTTGATAGGAGATTATTTTATTGACGAAGACAAATGGCTCCATTTGTCAAAAGAACTTGCAAGAGGATATATGTTCAAGTTGTCACAAGTAGTTGCAAGGATACGCAATCTTAACAGAGGTACAGATGATTTGGATGCATGGTCAATAAATCCTTATTTCTGTGAGAATGCAAACTTCGGCGAGTTCCTTCAGGATCCTACAGCCAAAGGATTCTTCTGTTCTGTTACATTGGAAGACATCGTGCCTCAAAATATAGGAGAGATAAGCGCACGTGATTTAATTTCATTTGTTAACAAAAGAAAAGATGAAAGAAAACTACTAAGAGAAAAATTTGATGAACTAACCAATCATCTAGCCAAGATATCTAATATTCAACATGCAGGTCAAGTAAGTTTGGATTTCGTAAATGATCTGATTGATTCTAAAGCACAGTATAGACAGAGTATGGATAAGTGGAAAGATATTAGTGCCTTTTCAATTTCAACGGGAGTACCTATATCTCTTACAGCATTAGGCACTTTTGCTGCTCTTAAAGGAAATCCATTTAGTATCGCTGAGATAGCAGGCGGTTTAGCGATTGGTGCAATATGCTCATATGCTGATTTCTATAGAGCGAAAAAGAATAGAGACCCTTCCTATTCATCATATTTAATCGGTATTGACGAACTTTGCAGAAATGTTACAAGGCAAAGTTATACACGATTAGAGGAATTTATTAATGACTGAGGGTGTCATTTTATTACTTACAAAAGGTTAAATCATGAGAAACCTCGTAGAACAGGCAAGCAATTGGCTTCAGTCAGAAGCATGCCGCTCGGGTAGTATTGTCGAGCGAACCAACGCAGTTGTTTTAGCATTCCGCTCATATATATTGGAAGAAAAACAGGAAGTCTGTAATAACACTGGGCTTCCACTACCTTTAATTATGGATAAGATAGATACTACAGATAAGCTTATTCGCCAGATTTTATCTGCTTTTTTAAGAGGTAATCAGCAGGATGCTCTCCAAAAGACTCATAAAATGATGCAATCAATGAAATTTGACAAAATGAGTCCTGGAGTACCGATGTATAAATGTAGAGAAAACAGCAAATTGTTTCATTTTTCGAAAGATGAGATGTTTCACATTCCTTATGAGAAGCGGAACCTTGTAGGGAATCAACGTTTTAGCCTTTCTGGGTTACCTTGTTTATATTTAGGCGGTTCGTCATATATCTGCTGGGAGGAATTGGGCAGAAAGGATTTGAGTTCAACGAATTACTGCGGTTATTCACTGAAGGAAGACATCAATATGTTTGACTTCTTGTTGCCCGTAGAAATTGACAATCCCCATCAGATACGAAGAATTGTGCTTATCCTGGCATGTAGTTTGGCGGCGAATAGGGATAGTCTATTTAAGCCAGAATATATTCTATCACAGAGTATACTGCACACTCTAATCAACCGTTCTTTTTATAACCACTCTCAATTCTGCTTACGATTCTATTCGTCGCATCTGCTAAATGGTGATGCAGATTATTACGATAAGGATTATGCTAATGACGATTTCTTAGCGAGGTATGTAAACTATGTTTTCCCTGCAGCATCATCAAAAAGCGAAGGCTATAATGACGATTTGAGAAAGTTTTTCAATCAGACTGAAACTGTATCACTACTGCACGAAACGATATTGACTCCAGAACGGCTGATGAACTCTGGCAGTAGCGATGTCTATCTTTCTTCACAGTTTGGGCTGATGGATGCTATATTAGATGAAAAGTTGGGCTTTACTCCGAAAAGGGATGAAGGGGAATTGCTGTTGGTAAGAAAGGGGTAAAGATTTATAATAAACAAATTGAATTTATGAGTATAAATTGGTTTAGACATATTAGAGGATTAATACGTCGTTGGTATCGGAAGAACTTTCACAAGGACTGGAAAGTGGTAGAACATGGCCTCGATTTCTTTCAGGAATTCGCCGACATTTATAACGACACAATTAACGACCTAGAAACAGCAGAGCGATTCTTCAAAGATTTTATGGAGCAGACCAAAGGATGGGTAATTGTGGATTTCCTCGATACAGACAATTGGGACTGCATCAGGAAAGTTGAGGTGGATAAGCAGAACGGGCTGATATGGTTCTATTGGCAAATACCAAGTGGCGACCCATTAGAAGAAAAGATAAGAAAGATGGTTTTTCCTTTAGGGTATTATGGAATGTGCTTAAAGTTTGATAATGTTAGGTTTTTGGAAGGGAAACGAAATAGATGTTTTGGAATTGTTGTGAATGGGTATACTATCAGAGAGAAAAACATAAAAGGCTTTGCTAAGAATGGCGGATGGATTATTCAAGGGATAGACAATGCATCTAGTTTCTTCTCAACGAGTATGGTAAGGGAAAAGGGTGGCGTATTCCAGCATTGGCGTTTTATTAATACACCAATTTCTTCATTTTGGATTATACCCAAGTGTATGAACGTACACCCACAGGATTCGGAAAAGTTGCTTTATATGTTTGGTGTAGAGAAATGTGAAAAGGAACTAAAGGTTGCTCTTGATAAAACAAGAGGGGTGGACAAATTAGGAAAGGAGGAACAACGTAAAGAAATCAAAACAGCGGCTCACGATATGCGCACTGTGGCTGAAAGCTTATTCAAACTGATTATGTGCTTCAATCAGGAGGAGTATCAATATAAAGTAAGTAACTATGACGACTTGACGTTAGGTGATTTGACGGGTCCGTTAAAAAAGACCATTTATAGACAAGATTTTGAACAAAAACGGATTGACGAGATTCCGAGGCTAGCTAACGATCTGTCGCATGATTCGGGGAATCCTGTTGATTTCAAGGATTTGGGTACACTGTTTATGGATATTATCTATTTTGTCAGTGATTTTAAATTAAGTATCAAGAAAAAAGGGAATGAAATTATTACTACGCATAGTGATATGCCATTACCTCACGATTTCGTAAAAGAAAAGTATAAGGACTTTTGTTTTATAGATGAAATAAATGATACAGTTCATAAGAATGATGGAAAGATCAGTTTCAAGATAGAAACTCAAATTGGAACGTTTATAAATGTCTTTGGAAAGAAAGGCGTCGAGGTGCTATGCAAGGATGGGTACATCAGGAACTCTAAAGAAGAAGGCATAGAACCACTTAAGATTTGGGACAGGGATGAAGTGATTGCGCTTTTAGATAAGATGTATCAGAAGGTGATTTCGATATGTGATACCAATGGATATGATACTGAAACGTATTCATTAGGTATTTCGTTTGAAGCCAAGCTACAGAAAGAAGGTGTGCCTAGCCATCTATTTACAGAAAGCGAGATAGAGACATTGATGCGCAATGCAGATGATGAATATAACAACAAACTTGTCATAGATGAAGATGGGTATGCACATATAGTCCAGAATCCCAAACAAGGGTTTCTATACCCTGTATCACAAGAAACATGGGATGCTGGTAATATGTATGTAGGGAAGAACTCCAACTTGTCAGACCTTCATGATAGCTATGTGCTATGCATGCACTTGTGGTTAGCATATCTAGAAACAGGACAGTATATGTATGATGATTACTATGTTCCTGATGATGGGTTGGATAAGATAATAGAGAAAGTAAAGAAGTATTATTTAAATGGTAGAGTATGAAGCAGCACTATAGTCGGGGGAACGCCAACAGTGCGGAATGCGCCGCGTGAGCGCCGCCGCTGAAGCGCATAATGACTATCTTTGCATAAAATAGGCGGCATCTTAGCAAATCGTGCAAATAAATTTGCCGTTTTGCATTCGATTTGCACTATCTTTTCATAAAATAGGCTGCGGTTCGGAAAAACATTTTCAAACAAGTTTGAATGTTTTTCGCTCACCTTGCACTATCTTTGCACTGTTATTACGTAATAAAGAATGAACAAGTCTGACAGTGTGGTGATTATTCCCACATACAACGAAAAAGAAAATATCGAGAACATCATCAACGCCGTGTTCGCGCTTCCGGTGATGTTCGATGTGCTGATTATCGACGACAACTCTCCCGACGGGACTGCCGCCATTGTCGAACGAATGCAGAAGCAATGGGACGGCCGACTGCACCTGCTGAAACGCAGCGGAAAGCTGGGGCTCGGCACGGCTTACATCATGGGCTTCAAATGGTGTCTAAACGCTGGCTATGAGTTTATTATCGAAATGGATGCCGACTTCTCGCATCCGCCGAAGAAACTGCTCGAGCTGCGGCAGGCGTGTCTCGACGGCGCCGATGTGGCTATCGGCTCGCGCTACGTCTCGGGTGTCAACGTGGTAAACTGGCCTATGGGACGCGTCATTATGTCGTACTACGCTTCGGCATACGTCAGAATCGTGACGGGTATGAACGTGCGCGACACAACGGCTGGCTTTGTGTGCTACCGCCGCAACGTGCTCGAGGCTATCGACCTCGACAAAATCCGCTTCAAGGGCTACGCGTTCCAGATAGAGATGAAGTTCACGGCGTTCAAGATGGGATGCCGCATCAAGGAAGTGCCGATCATCTTCGTGAACCGTGTGCTCGGAACGAGCAAGATGAACAGCAGCATCTTCGGAGAAGCGGTGTTCGGCGTGTTGCAGCTGCGCATCCGCAGCTGGTTTAAGAAATACCCTCAACTCGCCAAGCATCAATAGCTTATGAAGACAATAATTTACAATGCCGACATCGCCAACGAAGGACGTCTGACGCGCGGATACATCGTTATCGACGACGAAATAATCGCCGAAGTGGGCGAAGGCGAGCCGGCAGCGGCGGTGATGGCTGAATGCGACGTGCGCAACGACGTCGACGGCGCGCTGGTGATGCCGGGTGTAATCGACGACCAGGTGCACTTCCGCGACCCCGGACTCACACATAAAGCCGACATCGCAACCGAGTCGGCGGCAGCGGTGGCTGGCGGCGTGACTTCTTACATGGATATGCCCAACACCGTGCCGCCGACAGTCACCATCGACGCACTCGAGGCTAAAAACAGAAGAGCGCAGGAGGTGTCGGTGGCAAACTACGGATTCTTTATCGGCGCGACCAACGACAATCTGAAAACGCTGATGGCGGTGGACTACAGCTACACGCCGGGAGTGAAACTATTTCTCGGCGCGTCGACGGGCAACATGCTGGTCAGCGACCGCGACGCTCTGCACGACATCTTTGCCGAAGTGCCCGCGCTGGTTGCCATCCATTCGGAGGACGAGCAGCTGATTCGCAGAAACCGCGAATTCTACATTAAAAAATACGGCGACGACCTCCCCGTGAAGTTCCATCCGCTGATACGAAGCACGGAGGTGTGCTACAAGTCGACGGCACGCGCCGTGGAATGGGCGGAGAAGTACGGCACAAGGCTACACGTGCTACACGTGTCGACAGCTCGCGAGCTGGAACTGTTCGACAACCGTCCGCTTCTGGAAAAGAAAATCACCGCCGAGGTGTGCGTCCACCATCTGTGGTTTACCGACGACGACTATCCTCGCCTCGGAAACCTTATAAAATGGAACCCCGCCGTGAAGTCGTGGGACGACCGCAACGCGCTGCGCAACGGGCTGAGGCAGGGTTATCTCGACATCGTGGCTACCGACCACGCGCCGCATCTGCTGTCGGAAAAGCAGGGCAACTGTCTGAAAGCGGCGTCGGGCGGACCGCTCGTGCAGCACTCGCTGCTGGTGATGCTCGAACTGGTGCGCGAGAAGGTGTTCACGCTCGACCTTGTGGTGCAGAAAATGTGTCACGCGCCTGCCGACCTCTTCGGCGTGGTGCGACGCGGATACCTGCGCCCGGGCTACTACGCCGACATCGTGGTGGTCGACCGCGAGATGCCGTTCACCGTCAGAGCCGAAAACATCCTCACAAAATGCGGATGGTCGCCGTTTGAGGGCTACACGTTCCACAACACGGTGAGACAAACCTACGTCAACGGAAACCTTGCGTTCAACCAGGGTGTGGTCAACAACTCGGTGCGCGGACGGAGACTGAGGTTTGACAACAACACAAACAAACGATAAGAGAAAACTTTACGACAAAGCAATTTTATGGAAACTGATATTACAAAGGGATTGAATCAACAGCAAGTGGCGGAAAGCAGGAATCGTCACGGCGACAACGTGCTGACGCCACCGGAGAAAGCATCGGTATGGACGCAGTTTTTGGAGAAATTCAAAGACCCGCTAATCAAAATCCTGCTCGTGGCACTCGTTCTGTCGATAGGCATCGCCTGCTACGAGGCTTTCTGGCTCAACGCCGGAGGAAAGGCGTTTCTTGAGCCGCTCGGCATCTTCCTTGCCGTGACGCTCGCCACCGTAATCGGATTCGTCATCGAGCTGAACGCTAACAAAAAATTCGAGATGCTCAACCAGATGAACGACGACGCGGCAGTGACCGTGGTGCGCGACGGAAACATCACGCAGGTGGCGCGACGCGACATCGTGGTGGGCGACGTGGTGATTCTCGAAACGGGCGATGAGGTGCCTGCCGACGGCAACCTTGTCGACTCGGTGTCGCTGAGCATCAACGAGAGCACGCTGACCGGCGAGCCAGTAATCAAGAAGACACACATCGAGGCTGACTTCAAAAAAGACGCCACCTACCCTTCAAACCGCGCGCTCAGAGGCACCACCGTGACTGAGGGCCACGGCACGATGCTGGTTGACGCTGTGGGCGACGCAACGGAATACGGAAAGGTCTACGAGGCGGCGCAAATCGACAACGGTGTGAAAACTCCGCTCACACTGCAGTTCGAACGGCTCGGACGGCTGGTGTCATACGCAAGCTACACTATCGGCGCGCTGATTATCGTAGGCCGTCTTTGCATCTACAACTACGGCGCGGGATTCGAGTGGATGGGCTTCATCGAATACCTGCTCACCACGATTATGCTCGCCGTGACACTGATTGTGGTCAGCGTGCCCGAGGGTCTGCCGATGAGCGTGACGCTGAGCCTCGCGCTGAGCATGAGACGGATGCTCGCAACAAACAATCTGGTGAGGAAAATGCACGCCTGCGAGACGATGGGTGCAACAACCGTGATATGCACCGACAAGACTGGTACGCTGACTCAGAACCAGATGAGAATCTACGAAACGCAGTTTGCCGCCCTGGGAAAATCGCAGCAACTTGCCGACAACGACGAATCAAGGCTGATCGCAGAGGCAATCGCCGTAAACTCCACGGCATTCCTCGACCGCGGCGCCGACCGGCCAACCGTGGTGGGAAACCCTACGGAAGGCGCGTTGCTGCTATGGCTCAACGACCAGCACACCGACTACAAGCCGCTGCGCGACAACGCTGCCGTGACGGAGCAGCTGCCGTTCTCCACGATGCGCAAATTCATGGCAACGGTGGTCGACAGCGGTGTCTGCCCGGGCAAGCGCATTGCCTACGTGAAAGGTGCGCCTGAAATCGTAATCGACAAATGCCGCAACTTCCCCGACGGAGTGACAAAGGAGCAGCTGCGCGAGGCGCTGCTCGGATACCAGCAGAAGGCGATGCGCACCCTCGGATTCGCATACCAGGAGGTGGGCGATGGCAAAGCGGTGGAGGGCGACTCGCTCAGCGCCGACAACCTGACGTTTATGGGCATCGTGGCCATCTCCGACCCCGTGCGCGCCGACGTGCCGGCGGCTGTGAAGGAGAGCATCGACGCTGGAATCAAAATTAAAATCGTGACGGGCGACACTCCTGGCACCGCAAAGGAAATCGGACGGCAGATAGGACTGTGGAACGACAATACCGACAACGACAGCAACATAATCACCGGACCCGACTTCGCTGCCCTCGACGACAACGACGCTGCCGAGGCGGCACGCCGCATAAAGATTATGTCGCGCGCACGTCCTACCGACAAGTCAAGACTCGTCGGACTGCTGCAACAGCAAGGCGAAGTGGTGGCTGTCACCGGCGACGGAACAAACGACGCCCCTGCCCTCAACGCCGCGCAGGTGGGACTGTCGATGGGCGACGGAACATCGGTTGCGAAGGAAGCAAGCGACATTACAATCATGGACAACTCGTTTGCAAGCATCACAAGAGCCGTGATGTGGGGACGGTCGCTCTACCAAAACATCCAGCGGTTCATCCTCTTCCAGCTCACCGTAAACCTCGTGGCTTGCACCATCGTGCTGATTGGTGCATTCACCGGACAGCAATCGCCGCTCACCGTCACACAGATGCTGTGGGTAAACCTGATAATGGACGCTTTCGCAGCTCTCGCGCTCGCTTCGCTGCCGCCAAACGAAGCCGTGATGCGCAACAAGCCGCGACGGCTCAACGACTTCATCATCAACCGCACGATGAAATGGTTTATCATCGGAGTCAGCGCTGTGTTTGTCGTCGTGCTGTTCGGATTCATGCAGTATCTGAAGGCAAACCAAGTGGACTCGCTCGACGGCTTCAACCTGCCCGACTTCTTCGCAAGCTTCCTCAACTTCAGCAACGCTGAGATGAACGCCTACGACGTGACTCTGTTCTTCACTTTCTTCGTGATGCTGCAGTTCTGGAACCTCTTCAACGCGAAAAGCTTCGAAAGCGACTACTCCGGTTTCAGCCGTCTGCGCGACAGCAAAGTGTTCTTCCTGACTGCCGCGATAATCATCGTCGGACAGGTGCTGATTGTCACTTTCGGCGGAGAAATGCTCAACGTAGTGCCGCTCGGGTGGAAAGACTGGCTGAGACTGATCATCGCATCATCGGCGGTAGTGTGGATAGGCGAGCTCGTGCACCTCGTGCTGCGGCTCAAACACAAAAAAGCATAACTCTCTATGGGACTCGTTTACAACAACAAAAACAAACTCAACATCGAAATCCTCTCGGAGGAAAAACTGGAGAAGAACGAAGGCAAACTCTGCGACTTCGTCATAATCCCCGAAAGCCATGACGAGTCGACCGACAACAGCGACAAAGAAAAAAGCGAATAACGCTCCCCCTACTTCTCAAAAAGCCTCCCCCTCGGAGGCTTTTTTTGTGCCGCTACTTACACGCAGCTGCGCGCATGGGGCATAGACATAAAAAAAATTGATTGTCTCCCGACAACCAATCTTAATTAACCTTAAATCTAATACCATGAAAAACACATTGCAAAGGTATCGAGTTTTGACTAATCCACAAGCGTAAGCCTAAAAAAATATCACGTATTGGCAATAGTTTAACTTACGTGGGCGGATTTGTTGCCCATATAAGCATAAGAGGACACAAAAACAAGTCAGAAATGCGCCAATTCCGCAACACACACTGCGGTTATTGACAAATAATCGCTAACTTTGCAGAAAACAAACACGCCAATGATAATCAAAGACGCGAAATTCGTTATAAGCAACTCCGATGTGAGAAAATGTCCGGAAGACGACACGCCTGAATATGCATTCATCGGACGGTCGAACGTGGGCAAATCATCGCTCATCAATATGCTGACCGGCCGAAAAGGCTTGGCCATGACATCGTCGACCCCCGGAAAAACTATGCTCATAAACCATTTTCTGGTCAACGACAGCTGGTATATCGTCGACCTCCCAGGCTACGGCTACGCAAGGAGGGGCAAAGACGCCCGCGAGAAGCTGCGCACGATGATCGACTCTTACGTGCTCCACCGCCATCAGATGACCAACCTGTTTGTGCTCGTCGACATACGCCACAAGCCGCAAGCCATCGACCTCGAGTTTATAAACTTCCTCGGAGAGAACGGAATCCCGTTCAGCATCGTTTTCACGAAAGCCGACAAACTCGGTCCGATAGCCGGAAAAAAGATGGTGGCGGCATACAAGGAGGAACTCTCGAAACTTTGGGAAGAACTGCCGCCGATATTCATCACTTCAAGCTCCGACTTCCGCGGCCGCGAAGAGCTGCTCGACTACATTGAAAGTATCAACAAATCACTCTGACAAGCTATGGCAAACCACAATACAGAACAAGAATTTGCAACGGCGATAAAAGATTGCCGCGAGATTTTCGAGAAAAAACTGAAAGACTACGGCGCGGCGTGGCGCATACTCCGCCCGTCGTCGCTCACCGACCAGATTCTAATCAAAGCTTCACGCATACGCTCGCTCGAAACCAAAGGCGAGGCAATGGTGAACGAAGGCATACAGCCGGAATTCGTGGGCATCGTCAACTATGGCGTGGTGGGACTGATACAACTGGAGCTCGGAGCAGCCGACCAAGTCGACATATCCGCCGAAGAGGCGCTCTCGCTCTACGACAAATGGATTGGCGAGACCACACGGCTGATGCTCGCCAAAAACCACGACTACGACGAGGCGTGGCGACTGATGCGCGTCAGCTCATACACCGACATTATCCTGTCGAAACTGCAACGCACCAAGCAGATTGAAGACCACAACGGAAAGACAATCATCTCCGAAGGCATCGACGCCAACTATATGGACATGATAAACTACGCTCTGTTTGCGCTCATCAAACTGAGTTATGACAAATAGCCACTCTTCGACTCCGCATTGGCGGGAAACTGCCGCAAGATGGACTGTGCTGGCGCTGAGACTGGCGGTCGGCGGAACGTTTGTGCTCTCCGGACTTGCTAAAGCTATCGACATCTGGGGCGTTGGCTACAAAATCGACGACTATCTGGCTGCGTTCGGATGGTCGTGGGCAATGCCGTTTGCCGGAATGATGGCGGTGGCGTTGCCGCTGTTTGAGTTTCTTGCCGGACTGATGCTCGTCATCGGCTCGTTCCGACGCGCCACGGTGATTGCTCTGCTGTGCTGCATGGCGTTCATGCTGCCGCTGTCGGCCTACGTGATGGCTTGCGACCCTGTCCCCGACTGCGGATGCTTCGGAGAGGCATTGACCCTCGGAAACACGGCTACGTTCTGGAAAAACGTGGCGCTGACGGCCGCCCTCGCCTATCTGCTGTTGCGCAACAAGAGGCTGCGCAGCCTCTACGGCCCTGCCGTGCAATGGCTCACGCTCACCATGCCTGCCATCGTGGCGATGATTGTTATGGCTTACGGATACTACTTCCAGCCGATGATCGACTTCCGCCCATACAAAGTGGGAACAGTGCTGACCAACTCCGGTGAATCGTTCGACGACAGCAACTACGTGTTCATATATGAGAAAAACGGAGTCACAAAGGAGTTTTCAATCAACAACTTGCCCGACACGTCATGGACGTTTGTCGACCGCAGGGAAACCGTCGTGAACCACGAAGCCGACAAGAAGGCTTCGCCAATAACCGCCTACGACGGCGACAATTCCGCCGCCGACAACCTCATCCCGGAAAAAGGCGTGACTCTGCTGCTGCTGATTCCCGACATCGAGGAAATAAACTCGCTGACAAACTTCCGCCTCAACGACATCAACGACCTCGCCGCCGACAGCGGATACCAGATGATATGCCTCACGGGCTCTGACGAAAAGCAACTCGACGAATGGAGAGAACTGTCGATGGCCGACTACCCCGTATACCGCATGGACGACAGCCAGCTGAAACAGATTGCCCGCGGAAACCCGGCGGTGGTGATCGTGGCCGACGGAAAGATTGCCTACAAGTCGTCGTTTACCGACTTCTATGCCGACTTCGACAACGCAACGAAAGGCAAACACCTGGACATCAAGACCTACACCGAATCGATGGGCGAAGACTACGAATACTTCCTGTCGCTGATGCTGGCACTCGCAATCGGCATGGCGGCTCTGCTGACAATCAACAGGGCTCCGCTATTCTTCAAACTCGCAAGGCTGAAGAAAAACAAGTCGAAAAAAGCTTCCGACAACAGGCAGCCCTCCCCCAACGCCTCCGACAGCGACCTGAACTGACGCTTTTTGACGCTTTCATTGCGAAAACCAAACACTTGTTTATCGAAAAACCAAAAATTTACACTACCTTTGCACCCGAATATGAGGCATCAAAAAAACTTGCCGCATATAGGGAATTTGTTCAAAATTCAGAATTCTAAAAAATATTACAAAAATGAGAAAAAACATTGTAGCAGGTAACTGGAAAATGAACACGACACTTCAAGAAGGTGTCAAATTGGCAACTGAAGTCAACGACGCTTTGAAGAGCCGCACTCCTAACTGCGACGTTATCATTTGTGTTCCTTTCACCCACTTGGCTTCGGTCAAGGCGGTTATCGACGACAGCAAACTCGGTCTCGGTGCAGAAAACTGCGCTGACAAGGCCAAAGGCGCTTTCACTGGCGAAGTGAGCGGCGCTATGGTTGCTTCAACTGGTGCTAAATACGTGATCCTCGGTCACTCTGAGCGCCGTCAGTACTACCACGAGACTTCTGAAATCCTCAAAGAAAAAGTGGCTTTGGCTTTTGAAAACGGCCTTACTCCTATCTTCTGCATCGGCGAGGTGCTCGAAGAGAGAGAGAACGGCACATACTTCGACGTTGTGAAAAAGCAGGTAGAGGACGCCCTGTTCCACCTTTCTGCCGACGACTTCAAGAAAATCATCCTCGCTTACGAGCCGGTTTGGGCTATCGGTACTGGCAAAACTGCCACTGCTGACCAGGCTGAGGAAATCCACGCTTTCATCCGCAAGACAATCGCCAACAAATACGGCAACGACGTGGCTGAGGAAATCTCAATCCTCTACGGCGGTAGCTGCAAACCGTCAAACGCCAAGGAAATCTTCTCGAAGACTAACGTTGACGGCGGTCTCATCGGCGGCGCCGCTCTGAAGGCTGAAGACTTCATGGGCATTGTAGACGCTTTTTAATAAAGCATAAACAATTTACATACTTACAGAGACTGCAAATGTGGTGATTTTTCACTACATTTGCAGTCTACTTATTTTGACGCTTCTTTTGACAAAAAAACTGATGAAAAAACAACACTTCGCAATCCTCGCGGCTGCCGCCTTCATAACGGCGGCGATGGCTCCCGCCTCAGCGCAGCCGGGCAAGCACAACGTGCGCTCAATAGCCGACACCATCCGGACAAACTCCAACGGACGGGTGACAATAACATGCAGCGACGGTGTGGAAGCGCTGGCCGTAATCGACACCACCGAAGTGAGACAGCCGTCAGCAAGACATGAGAGCGACACCGACGAATCGCCTGCAACCACGCAGCGACGACACGCCGTGCACCGCGCCGGATACCGCATACAAGTGTATTCCGACAACAACCAAAGGCAAGCTAAAGCAAAAGCGCAGCAGATTGCCGCCAACATCGGAAAGCAATTCCCAAGCTACGGGCTCTATCTCACATACAACGCCCCGTATTGGAGACTCAGAGTGGGCGACTTCACAACACAAGAGGCAGCACACTCGGCTTTAAGAGCGCTCAGAGCGAAATTCCCAGCACTGGCGGGCGACATGCGCGTGGTTAGAGACAGAATTAAAGTTTACGAATAGCATAATTTGAATGGACAACAAGAAACAACTTGACGGTTTAGACATTGAGAAAGTAAACAAAATTGCCGAGCACTACGAAGCAATCCTCTCGTTGCTCGGCGAAGACACCTCCCGCGAAGGGCTGGTGAAAACACCTATGCGCGCCGCAAAAGCAATGGCATTCCTGACTTCCGGCTACCGCAAGGACGCCGACAAAATCGTGAAATCCGCTATATTCAGCCACGAAGGCTCACGGATGGTGATTGTCAAAGACATCGAGTTCCATTCGCTCTGCGAGCACCACATACTGCCTTTCTTCGGAAAAATAGCAATAGGATACATCCCCGACGGAAACATCGTGGGACTAAGCAAAATCGCACGCGCGGTCGACGTCTTCGCCCGACGGCTGCAAGTGCAGGAACGCATGACACGACAAATCTGCGACCTGCTGACACGCGAGCTCTCCGCCAAAGGCGTAATCGTATTCTGCGAAGCAACCCACATGTGCATGCGCATGCGCGGAGTGGAAAAAGAATGCTCCACAACGCAGACCATCGAATATTCAGGAGTGTTCGAAAAAATTGAATACCGACAGGAATTCCTCTCGATGCTCAAACAATAATGCAGCGGAAAGCCCGAAAATCCGGAAAAATTCAGTAAGTTTGCCACAACGAAAAAAACAACAATAAAAATATAATTCTCAGACATGGAAATTACAGGTAAAATCATCGTAGTCCTTCCGCCTCAGAGCGGCGTTTCTCAAGCAGGAAACAACTGGAAGAAACAAGAATACGTGCTCGAAACAGAAGAGACATACCCTAAGAAAGTGCATTTCGACTTCTTCGGAGAGCGCGCCGACCAATACAACTGGATCAAAATCGGCGACCGCATCCGCCTAAGCTTCGACATCGAAAGCCGCGAATACAACAACCGCTGGTACACAAGCATCCGAGGCTGGAAAGCCGAAAAAGCCGACGATGCCGCCGCGACTCAAGCCCCGGCCGCGCCAAGCCCCGCAGCACAGCCTGCGGCACCGATGCCAGACTTCACACAACCTGACAGCAACAGCAGCAGCGACGACCTTCCTTTCTAAACGGACGGCAAGCACAAATCGAGTAGGAGGAAAACAAAGTAGTTTTTCTCCTACTTTCGTTTTCCGACCTC